>Ga0208039_1000034_pt1 | contig 133420 bp, 132 predicted proteins | sample June2015DPH_20_1_2_FD_184722 | JGI IMG/M metagenome (GOLD analysis project Ga0208039, IMG submission 184722) | Peatland microbial communities from SPRUCE experiment site at the Marcell Experimental Forest, Minnesota, USA - June2015DPH_20_150... | ecosystem: Environmental > Terrestrial > Soil >... | reverse complement strand
GTCTTCCCAGAAGGAGCAGTTATTCGCGATGGTGATCTTTTGACTTATTACGGTGGAGCTGACAGGGTCTCCTGCGTGGCGAAGGCTCAGATCGACGATTTTCTGGACGAATTGGAAAGAGGCACATGAGGATTATAGTCATTTCACTTTTCGGAAACTTTCAATGAATGTTGTCGCGGCTAATAGAAAGGCAAGTGCGGATTCCGCACCTTGATTTTCGTTTAGGCCTGTCTAGAAGGTCCTCAAGGCATTCGCAGATAGCATATAGCCAAATCGTTTGAGAAATGAGAACGTAGATTCCGCTCTTTCAGGTCTTGATCACTACGCCGTTGAGATGCCCGTGATTTTACTCCTAACTCAAAACTCCACCAAACGCTACCACAATGGTTAAGCCAGAACCAAATAACCTTGCAGTGAACGGGTTTAGGATGGTTCGCCTTTCAGTAGTCTGTTGCACGAGACGGGTCGAGCCCAGGTTTGATTGGATTAAGGAATCGCTGATCCAGCAAGAGTACAAGGACTTCGAGTACATTCTCGTTGATGGGCTTGCGGGCCAGAGGGGTAAGGAGGTTCGAGAGTTCTTCAAGGATGTGCCGTTCCGGTTCACGTACTTGCCTGACAAACCAAGCCGATGGTCGAGCATCAGAACAGCCATCGCTAACGGTCATAACACCGCAGTCATCTTCGCCGAAGGAGAACAGTTGGTCTTCCATGATGATCGCTGTAGGTTGGATCAATATTTTCTGGAGAGGCATAACAAATGGGCTGAACAGGGGTTATGCGTGGCAGGAGCCTGGTGTTTGTACGAGAAACCCTGGGAGGTCGGTCGGTACGGGTTCGAGGACAGAAGGAAACTTGTGAAGGCAGCTCAACCAGTAATGCCGGAATGGCTGTATGGAGGTAACTGCTCAGTGCCCCTAAAAGCAGCCATCGAGGTCAACGGCAACGACGAACTCTATGACGGCGGATTCGGCGTTGAAGATTGTGATTTCGGTATCAGAATTGGAAGGCTAAAGTATTCTGTCATCTACGACCCCGAATGCTTAGTACACTACGTAGTCAGCCGCGAGGAGTTGAAAAAAGACAAGGAACGTTGCTCTTGTCTCCAGAAGAAGATTGCTGATTTGATAGGAATCAACGCATTGACACCCAACAAACCACAGAAGGCAGTCTATTCTTGGGACGAAGAGAAGGCGATGAGCCAGAAGCGACTTATGCTAAAAGACGGAAAAATACACAACGCGAACGAATGGCTGATTCAACTTCTGAATGAACAACCGAGTCGGTTCTGGCCCTTGGGTAATGCCTTCAGTCTAGCGGACCTCAGGGAACAATGGCAGAATTACAGAGGGCAATGCGACGGTTTCAAAAAGTTCTGGAAAATACTGGAAAACTGGCGTTCACCACAGCTATACGACTGGCGCGACGGACAAAAGATAGAGGATATGAAATGATCGCATCTTCCCTTAGAATGTTCAAAAAGCCCAGCGAATCTATTATTCTGAAATAGTAAGTGGTTAGGAGAACAAACTGGTTTCCGAATCCGATCAAGTTCAGAGCAGAGCTAACTAGTGACCACGAAGGGGTCCGCCATGTGAGTCCTCCGACGGCGATGTACTAGCACAGTTAGTGTGGCGTTATTCGTATATTCTCACAATTCAAGTTGTGGAATACTTGAAGGCAGTTCTTACAGGATATAACTTCGCATGCTTCACATGTGCCCCAGTTACGGACGGGCGTATCGACTAAATCTTTGCCACATTCTCCGCAGTTACTTTGTGGGCTTGTTTTGTTCGCCATGAGGTGTTCACACGCCACCGTTACGGACCGAGCTACTTAACGTATTGCCATGTCAATGACATGGAAGCGTGGGAATCTAGGAAGATTGAGTCGATTGACAATTCGCGGGCACGGTTCGACGGATCTTCACGTAGAATGGATTTTGGCCGATTTGTCGATAATGTGACAATCGTGTCCGGAATGCGGTGCAAGGCCTTTAGATCCAATGATGCGGGACTCACTTACGGAAGAAGTCAATCGGTCTTGGAATCCCCAGAAACCGGTCGCAATCCGGACAGATGTAATGTTCCGAATAAGCGTCACTAGAATAGAAAATCATTTTTCGACCGCAGCCTGGACACCCAGGAACAACTCTCTCCATTCTTACGCGCCCACCAACTACTTGCGGTTCCCCAGAGATGGACCTTTTGCTTGACTATCTCGTATGCGTCATGAGGCTCACGATGCCAATATGGTGGGTTCAATGCCTTCCCAAGTCTAATCTCTGATTTCCTGGAAGCCTGCAAGAACTACCACAAAGGAAAGGATTCCTCCTACGTGGCGCAGAATTATGTTGACGTGGTCAACGATAGGAGAACATGGACAACCCCGGTCGTATAACAAATTGACATTGTTGAACGAGAGCTGTTTAGCAAATACCCGTTCGATTGGGGCAAAATGAACAGATGCTTCCGTACCATCAAGAGAAATGTCTGTTATGAATTACTGCTCGAGACCATAAAGAACTCTGCAGACACCATCGATTCTCTAAGAGAAAGCTGCATCGAATTTGTACGCTTGGATTCAGGCCCCTTTCGCGAAAAGATTGCTCAAGAACGTGTCAGGCGACGAACGCCTAATCCTAATCGGCGTCGACGAAAACTACAACACGGAACAATTCTATTCTCAATCAAGGGTTCAGGAACTTCTTGGGTGCTCCGTGAATCGTATTCATATAGGCTTCCTTCACAAAGCGCAGCTTAAGTATCACTCAGGTGCGCCCTCTGGCCGAACACAAAGCGTTCATCAGCATAGAGAACGTGGTCGCGACAGCAAATATCCATCAGAATGTTGATTTGAACTCTATCGTACGCGTATTCCCTGGCGTAGAATATAGGCCTGAGCAATTTCCGGGTTTAGTATATCGATTGAAGAAACCGAAGGCCACCACCTTGATCTTCGGCTCGGGTAAAATGGTCTGTACTGGGGCGAAGTCGGAGCGGCAGGCTCGTAAGGCCGTCATGAAGGTTGTCGACGAGCTCAAGCGTAACGGGATCGTCATTTTGGGTAAGCCTGAGATTCAGATTCAAAACATAGTAGCGTCGGCAGGTTTAGGCGGCCATATTGATTTGGAAAAATTAACCTACTCACTGAAACGCACCATGTATGAACCCGAACAGTTCCCTGGCCTTATCTACAGAATGGACGACCCCAAAGTAGTCATACTAATCTTCACAACCGGAAAGCTCGTTTGTACGGGCGCCAAGAAAGAGGCGGAGGTTCACAGATCCATCGCAAAACTGCAAGAAACGCTTGAAGAGAAAGAGCTCATAACCTACCCGTAGTCCCGAATCGGAGACGCACTGCTCCCTTCTATCCTTGACGTGGCATTCAAGGGAAAATTGTAATCATCGACTCATGTTCCTTAACGCTTACACGTGAACATCTACGTCCCCCAAACCACATCCACATGGCCATCCCGAAACAGCTCTTACGTAATCTCCCCGTACTATTGGTGCGCACACGCACACGAAAATCTTGTCTGATTTTAGTGGAGTGCGTTTTTCCTCATTAGCCGGGGCAAATGCAGATAATCCTCCCATGTCCCAATGCGTCAAGGGAGCGCTCTCTGGGATGGAATCAAGGGTTTGAGACGTGTCTCACGCATTCTGCTTGCATTTGAAATCTGGTATTCAGCCCTGCTGATGCTCTCCATAGTATTCGTGGTGCCTCACTATGTTTTGGCGGACACCAGAGGCGGTTTTATGTCATTACTCCGTAGTGAACTCCAATCTGAACCTGAATGGGAGTCGGTTATTTCATTTCTCTCTCCAGTCGTGTGGATCCTTATTCCTCTGTCCTCGATAATTCTTGGCGTATTATCTTGGCTATCTTACAGTACTTCAATACGAAGCAAGGGCCTGGATCAGGTTATTCGTGCTGGGGCGACTATTCTGTTCGCTATGAGTCTCCTTCCGGCGCTATTGACGTTTCGGGAACTGCTGCTCTACGAACAAGTACATATCTTCGGCATTTTTTCCGTCGGCGATTCGCTGAATTATTTGGCGGGCTTGACGCGATACCTCCTCGATCCCACATTGATCGCGGGTTGGGGCACCCTCGCGGTGGCGAGCGTGATATTTGTCGAAACTGGGCTCTTCTTCGGTTTCTTTCTTCCCGGTGATTCTTTGCTCGTGACTCTTGGCATCTTGGCCGCTGCAGGCCGCGTTGATCTACTTCTTCTAATTCCGTTCGCTACGCTCGCAGCCATAGCTGGTGATCAGTTAAATTATTTCGTCGGTCAACGGGCCGGAGACACGTTAGCCAAACGGTACACCTTCTTTGCTACGCGCCTAGAGCAGGCTCGTGTCTTTTATGAAAGACATGGCGCAAAGGCAATCGTGATGGCTCGATTTGTTCCTGTTGTCAGGACTTTTGCTCCCGCAGCCGCTGGAGCTGCAGGGATGAAATATCACACATTTGTGGCAGCAAACGTAGTGGGCGGCGTGTTTTGGGTGCTCAGCGCCACGCTAGCCGGATTCGTTCTCGGCCGAATCCTTCCGGTAGCAGTAGTCAGCAATCTGGGCCTTATTGTAGCTGTCGTGATTTTCATCTCCATATTGCCATATCTCTTGGCTGCGATTCGAGCAAAGCTTCACGGATAATGATAATGACGCGGTCTGCGTGTTTATACAAAGGTGCCTACATGATAGGAGGAGATTTCCATTTTGCCAATCGTGGAAAGCAGAAGCATGCGTAATAAGGACACTTTCTTTCCCAAAGCAGTGAGAGCAAGATGTCTAGCAAGAAGGCAGACTTAGCTGGGCCAGGCATTGGCAGCTACGATGAGCTCGAAAATGTTCTCCCACAGGATTACAAATCCCTTCTGACACCGAAAGAGACGCAGAGGGCCATCTTCGCGGTCAAGAACTACATCGAGGAGAACCTATGCAAAGAGCTCAACCTGATGATGGTGCAAGTCCCACTAATCGTTGATGTCGAAAGCGGCGTCAATGACCTACTCGACCGAGACGGTTCACGTACGCCGGTCCAGTTTCACATCTCGAACGATTATAACAAGAACCCAATCGATGCGCAGGTGGTGCAGGCGGCGACTAAATGGAAACGTGTCGCGTTGAAACAATTCAGTCTTGGAGTGGGTGAGGGAATCTGTACGGACATGCGCGCGGTGCGCAAGGACTACTTCTTGGACCATGACCATAGCGCCTACGTGGACCAATGGGATTGGGAGAAGGTGGTGACTGAAGACCAGCGGAACTTGGGTTACCTAAAGGAAACGGTTCAGAAGATCTGGAAGGTTCTTAAGGGCGCTGAGGGTCATGCGCAAAAGCTCTTTCCTCAGCTCAAAACTGCGAAATATCCCAGCCTCCCAGACGAAATCACTTTCCTCCACGCCGAAGAGATCCTCGACAAGTACCCGGACATGCCTCGCAAGGCGCGTGAGACAGCGATATTGCAAAAGTATCCAGCTATTTTCATAATTGGAATTGGTTGGAAGCTCAAGGACGGTTATCCGCACGAAATGAGGGCCGCAGACTACGATGATTGGGTTACAGAAACGAAGTCCGAAGACGGGAGGCCGATGCACGGCCTCAACGGGGACATCTTAGTCTGGAATGCGGTGACACGGCGCCGCCATGAGCTAACGTCCATGGGCATCCGAGTTAACGCCAGCTCTCTCAAGAGGCAATTGGAAATCACTGGGCAATTGAATTTCCTAAAGTTCCCATACCACCAAGGTATCATCAACAACGAACTGCCGCTCAGTATAGGGGGCGGCATAGGGCAATCGCGAACCTACATGCTTCTACTGAAGAAGGCTCATCTAGGCGAAGTTAGCGTCACCGTCTGGCCCAAGATCCTCAAAGACATGTGCGCGAAGAAGAATATCCAGGTCCTACAGTGAACAGGGCTCAACTTACCCGGCGAAAGCTTGGAAGCGTTTGACGGTTTCCGCCATATCCCGTAACCGTTTATCCACCCGGCCGTAAATGGAGTTCTCTTCGTAGCCTCCGTTGGGCAACCGCTTTCCTGCTGGAATACCGGTTAGAAGTTCAACGCCTTCCTCGATGGTTTTGACAGGGTAAATATGAAACTTCCCTGCCTTCACAGCGTCCACTACTTCCTGCTTCAACATGAGATTCTGAACGTTACTTTCCGGAATGATTACCCCGTGCTGCCCGTTGAGGCCTCTCGCCTTGCAGATTTCGTAGTAGCCTTCGATTTTCTCATTAGCGCCTCCGATTGGTTGCACGTCGCCATTCTGGTTTACTGAGCCGGTTACAGCGAAGCTCTGTTTGATAGGGGCGCCTGAAAGTGCGGAGAGCAGCGCGTATAATTCCGTGCTTGATGCGCTGTCGCCTTCAACTCCTTCATAATTCTGTTCGAAAACTATCCTTGCTGAGAGAGTCAACGGTTTGTCGTAAGCGAATTTTGAGGCCAAGTAACCAGCAATAATCATAACCCCCTTCCCATGTATCGGGCCGCTCATATGGACCTCTCTTTGAACATCTATCAACCCTTCCTTTCCAAGCCCAACGGCAATCGTTATGCGTGACGGGGCACCGAAAGAAAAGTCCCCTACACTGAGTACGGACAGCCCGTTAATCTGACCAATTGCTACTCCATCAGTTGAAATGAAAATCACATTCCGCTGAATGTATTCCCGGATTTTATCCTGTATGAGGTTTGAACGGTAGACCTTGGCCTCGATCGCTTTCTCAACGTGGAACGCGGTTATGTACTTCGCATTTTCCTGCGAGGCGTAGAAATGAGCTTCACGCACCACATCTGCTACGAGGCCAAATTGCGTTGAAAGCTTGTTTTGGTCTTCAGCAAGCCGAGAGCTATGCTCTAGAAGTCGAGCCAGGGCTGAGGCGTCGAGGTGTTTCAAGTTTTCGTTTACAACTAGAGTTGTAAAGAATCCAGCGTAATTCTTGAGATTGCTTTCAGCCTTCGCCATAGTCGAATCGAAATCTGCTTTTACCTTGAAGAGTTCACGAAATTCCGGGTCGTAGGCGAAGAGTAATTGGTACGTGGAAGAATCGCCGATCAGCACAACCTTCACATCCAAAGGTATTGGCTGGGGAGCTAGGGTCCTTACACTCGCGTAACCTGCTCTTTGTGGCAAATCCTCAATAACTATCTCCGCAGCCTTTAGGGCGCGTTTCAAGCCTTCGTAGACGTTCAGGTCGCGAAGGAGTTGTTCAGCACGAATTATCAGGAAACCGCCATTCGCTTGGTGTAGGGAGCCGCCGCGAATTAACGTGAAATCGGTCGTCAGAGTTCCGAGCTGGCTCTCCTTCTCTATGCGACCTAGTACATTATCATAAGTCGGGTTGTGCTCGACGATAATGGGCGCTCCTTGTACTCCCGAATTGTCAGCGATAACGTTGACATCGTAAACTCGGAAGGCCAATTCCTCAACCCAGGCTTCTTGATCTGATTCCTTTTTCTCCCCTCGCCGTCCCCTGAACCTGTCCAGGTCCTCTACTATGTGTGTTTGAATCTCGTGCAGAAAATTAGTGATCTCATTATGTTGTTTGTACTTCTCAAGTAGGTTCGACATCAGGCGTTCGATAGCGTATAGCGTTACATCTCTGTCGAATTTCGCCATCTCATCCCGGGCTTTCAACTCGAGGTCTCGCAGTTCTCTCAGAAGGGGCTGAAGTTTCTCCTTGACCGTTTCACGTTTTTCAGTGAATTGCTGTTGAGTGTCTTTGGGCAGCGAAAGGAAATCCTCTTCCGACAATGGCCGGCCTTTCACGACTGGCACTAAGGATATGCCTAGGGCCGTGAGCTGCATTGCGAATCCCTCGCTTTCTGCAACCTGCCCCATGCGCGTGATCACATCTTGCCTCCCCTTGTTCATTTTCCGGGACATTTCGTCTCGTTTCGTAGCGTACTCGTCGCCCTCGAACAGCTGCGAAATTGCAATCCGTGCGGCTTGGATCAGTTCACGCATGTCCTGTTTGAGTTGCTTTCCCAACCCGGGGGGACAGCGTAGTGCCTTGGGTTGGTAATCATCATCGAAATTGTGAACATAGCACCAATCCTGGGGCGCGGGCAATTTCTTTGCAATCTCCTCCAGGAAGTCGGTTGTGGTTGTTGTCTTGCCAGTTGCCTGTGGGCCAGCCGCGAAAATGTTGAAGCCAGGTTCTTTGACGTTAAAGCCGAACCAGAGTGCTTGGTACGCCCGTGGTTGGCCAACTAATACTTCAAGAGGCTTGATTTCCTCTGTAGACTTTGCTCCGATAAGCTTCGGGTCGCATGTCCAACGTAGGCTGGTGGCTGGAAGTTCAGAAGGCAAAGGAATCCAGAGCGACTTCCAAAGAGCGTAGGCTAATTACTTTACGCCACATGCAAAAGCAGTCGCAGAGCACGAAGACAATGAAGCCTACTCAGTCGGCGGCTTCACTTCGTCGAGCCTGATAGGACTGTGCGTCTTTGGGTCAATCCAAAGGAAGGGATCGTCCCACCTATCCGTGAGCTCGATCTTGACGAGGTGGTCGCATCTAGGACACCTTGGTCCTCGGGTCTCGAAGACTGTGTCGGGGCAGTTGCAGTTGCAGTCCACTGTTTCCAAGAGAAGTTTTCGGCCCTCGTACCTAGGAATTCTGGGTGGGCTGCATGCTTCGCAGAAGGCTTCCACTTCCGTTACTTCAAACCTTAGCAAGCCGACGCCTAATACGGCTGAGAGGTGAGTGAAACTTCTCCTGTTCCATTATTGGAGTTTATCCGGAACACGGTTCCCGCCTGAGCTTTCTACACGCAACCCATAACGCTCGCGTATCCTTTCCGCTAGCCCACGCATATCGAACCCGAAAACCTCCCTCAATTCGTCAAGCGACAAGTCTTCGCTCTCTCCTATTTCGCTAACCGTCACGTCTCTGAACAGTTTTCGTTTTCGCTCTAACACTTCGCGGACATGTTCCTCGACAGTGCCTTTCACGACAAAGTTCACTGCAAGAACCTTGTTGGGCTGGCCGATCCGGTGCAGGCGGGCAATGCGTTGTTGTAATCGGGCCGGGTTCCAAGGCAGGTCGTAGTTCACTACGACATCTGCGGCCTGGAGGTTTAATCCGAATTGCCCCGCGTCTGTGCTGGCTAGGATACGGTACTCGGCTTGCTCCACGAATTGTTTCAGATGCAGAGTTCGGGCATCATCTGAAAGCTGCCCATGGTAAACGAGAGTCGGAACACCTTGGTTGGAGAGTTCTTCCTGAATTAGGTTAACGACTGGAACGAATTGTGAGAAAACCACTAATTTGTGGCCTTGCTCAGTTAGGTCGTTTACTAATTCCTTTAACTCGACTAGCTTTGCATTCTCTGGTTCGAGGTTGGCTAGCACGCGGATGAGTTTCTTGAAGATTGGTGATTCCCGCAGGGACTGCGAGTCCTCGGTGTTTTCGCGTTGTTTACGACGAAGGTAGCCCGCTATCATACTTATGTCTGCGCAGGCCTCGCGCAGCAGCGTGTAGAGCCTGATACGGTTGGCGGTGAATGGGTTGGGGCCTGCTTGGTCGCTAGCACTGTAAGCATACTCCTCCAGCACCGTTTCACTCAGGCCTTCTTGGAGTATGTCGTAGATCATCTTCTGGTTCTTCGCCGGTTCTGTGTACACATATTGAACCGTTAGCGCAGGCAATTGTTTCAGGACCTGAGCTTTCGTTCGGCGAATGGAGATAGTCCGTAGCTCTCTTCTCAGTTGAGGGAGTGTTTCAGGATTGATGACAGGTCTAGAACCCTGCCATCCTTGACCGGAAAGCTTGAGCGTAAATCTAGCAAGGAAGTCTTCGTTATAGCGGCCAAAGAAGCCGGGTTGCACGATACTGACGATGTTGTAAAGCTCTCCCAGATGGTTTTCGAGCGGGGTGCCGGTCAAGGCGATAACGTTTCTGACGATAAGTTTCTTCGCGGCTTCACTTGTTTGCGTATCCCAATTCTTCACTCGCGTGACCTCATCTAGAATCAAGGTGTCAATATTCTTCTGAAGTATCAACTCTAGGTCAGTTCGGAGTAGTTCATAGTTCATCACGATGAGTGGATCATCGTACAGTGTCATACGCTCACTTAGTGTGCGCCTGGACGAGACCAATGTTGGTTCAAGGTTGAATTTCTCAACTAATTCACCACGCCATTGTTCGACCACTGCATTCGGCGTAACGATGATAGCTCTGGACGCTTTCCTCTGTCTGATCAGCTCCAAGAGAGCTGTAGTGGCGGTGATGGTTTTCCCGAGCCCCATCTCGTCAAAGAGGCATGCTCGGCCATCGTTTCTTAGAATGAAATCTACGGCCTTGCGTTGAAAGGGGTACAGTGTCACGTTGACTTTTCGCGGAACCCTGATAACCGTTAGTCGAACTTCGCTTTGGGGGAAGTTCTTGAGTTGGACGCGCACATCCTCGCTTTCGAAGGCCCGCTTAGCGAACTTTACCGATCCAGCTTGCCGAAGCCGATAGGCGTCATAATACGGGCTCCAGATCACATATGTTTTGAAGGTTCTGTCGTCGAGGATTTCTCTCAATGAATCATCCTTGAGTGGTTTGACCCAGACGATGCCGTCCTTATCGTACTCAAAAATCACGGATCGGTGTTCATGGATTAGTTTCAGAGCGCGAGGGGAGTACTGTAGACTTAGGCCGGCTTGTCGGTACGTGTCCTTAGCGACTTTAGCGTTAAGGGTGGGTGGATAGTGAAAGAACCCATTCTTGAAAGGCGTGATATCCGTTAGCGATCCGAAACTGGGTTGAGGTACGTGAACCTGGGGTTTTATGACCAAGGAGGGTTCGACTAGCACTCGTCGTAATCTAACTCGTTCTGTCTTCTCTCCTGACCGTGCCATGTCGTCTCAACGCCTTGCCTAAGTTCAAAACCCAGAAGTATGGAAAAACCGGAATATGAGTGTCGCGCATGTGGGGTCTGTGGCCTAACATGCGAGGAGTCGGAACGCAGTTCTCAGACTTACCGCGGCCTTATTTCCTCTGGAGGCTTGATCTTTCGGAAACTCCTGTAGATGAGCAGATCATAAGCCAACTTGAATGCACCAGCCGCAACGAGGGGTGAACCGATCCAGACGGCTGCGATTGCATAGCCTGCGAGTGACGGGCTTACGGACTGCGCTACGCTGCGAGAAACATTTGTGAAACCAGCCGCAGGCGTTCTATCCGACTCATCGACAACAGCCATAACATACGATTGCCGCGTGGGTACATCCATCTGAGACAGGGATTGTCTACAGAGCAGAAGGAATATCGCCCCTAGAGCAGAAGGAGCGAACGGAACCGCAATCAGGAACAGGTTGGATGGAATGTGGCTGAACACCATAGTCCTCAGTAAACCTATGCGCCTAGCTATTCTTTCCGCGGCAAGGAAGGACAGTGCCGTTACGATTTGTGTCGCTGCAAAAATCAACCCAAGTGATGTGTACTGGAGTGCATACCTCTCATAGAAATAGTAAGACAAGATGCTCGTGCCGATGAAACCGCCTCCAAACGAGTCTATGGCGAATAAGGCCGACAATTTCTGAACAATGGGTTTGGATTTCTCGGATAGAATCGGAAGCTTTGTTGACCCGACCTCCGGCTTAACTTCGATCCCGTTCGATAGTCTGCTATAGAGGAAGCTGCCGACGAGCCCCGATGCTAGGTACGCGGCGAAGAGTGGACGATAAGCGCTCAACCCTGAACCGAGATACTGCGGCAAGCCTGCGATCAATGCTCCAACGGATGACGATGCGTAGCCGACGAGGTTATACCAGCTGAACGCCAGAGTTCTGTGTCTCGAATCGCACGTTCTGGGGATGATCGCCTGTTCTAGTGAGAGAAATGGCCCGGTTTCGCCTGCGCCGACGGTCATGTTACCAACGATTCCCGCGAGAACAGGAGCCCACCACGCGTTTGAAACGAACAAGATGCTTCCAGCAATGAAATCCATTAGGGCGAAAAATACTAGGGTCCGCCTTCGGCCGATTCGGTCAGCGACAAGACTCACGCTAAAGGTATAGAGTGCGCTCGAAAACACGGTGATCGTTAGTACGATGCCTATGATTAGTGGATCAAACCCTAGTTTGGACATGTAGACGGCGAACAGTACCCCAAGAAAACCGTAGGGTACAGTCCTCACGGACTTCTCTATGAGAATGAGCTTTCCGTCAAGGTCCATCCACTTACCAAAGCTCAAGGCGGCGCCACTTATTTGGCCATTCTTGCTAGAGTGGAGCCTTCAGGCTTAGCCCGATCACGGGAGGGGGTGTTGCAAGTTTAGGCCTGCTGTACTTTCATTTGGCAATATTTGTACAAGGCATCGTACAGAGGGAATTGAAGCTTCATGTTCTCAAAGTCGTCTCTTGCCAGTTCCCTGAAGCCCATTGCTGCAGCTTCAAGTCCCGCTGACTCTGGAGGTGTGTCCGGGATGTGTGCGTCAGCGCCTCGAACAATTCTTGCCATCTCTAGTAGGGCGCCGTCACTGAGGCGATATTTCTTTATGATAGTATCGAAGCTGACGAACTCTTTTCCATTTTCTTTATAGTGAGTTAGTGCCACGCCAGGTGCGTCAAATGGAATCGCACTCTCCTTCTTCGAAATCTCTTGCACTCTTTCCTTCGGAACAAATAGAAACTCGGCATTCTCATCTACAAAGTGCGTTATCAACCATGGGCAAGCTATTCTATCGACCTTTGCCTTCTCGCGGGTCACCCATTTCATTCTCAATGCCTCGACAAACTGAGGGAGAGTCATTATACTGATTTAAGTACGAGGATTCGCTACGGTGCGTTGAAATCGAATTCGGAGAGTCAGTTATGAGTTCGCCCCTGAAAAGTTGCTCCTACATTCTCGCAGTTATAGAGCGCGGACAAATAGCTGACGTTGTCAAAGCTGTCAAGGATATCGATCAGGTCGAGGAAGGAGCGCTTCTGATTGGCAGGTATGATTTGCTCGTGCGAGTAGCGCACTACGATCGCTCGGGTCTGTACAAGTCCGTTTCTCAAATCCGAAATATGCCCGGAATTAGGGCGACGAGCACTCACATACCCTTCGAAGGGTTCACGAAGGAGTATAATGTTGACGAGAATGACGCTTTGGCGATTTCTCTGTTACGCGCACAGGGCTCACTCCCCGACGTTTTGTCTCAACTGGAAAAGCTGGAACATGTTGTAGAGGGACATATAATTCCAGGTGACTGGGATCTGCTCACGATCCTGCATAGTAAGAACGTTAGCCAGATTCTTGAAACTGCTGTCAACCAATTCGAGGGTGTGCAGGGCATTTCTAAGACTGAGACTCTGATTGCTCACCAGTACTTTCGTAGGACACATGATGCGACCGTGTCAGTTGGAACGTACGTTCCACAGTACGCATTTGACAGGATGAAGGATAGCACAGTCCTTGGAACGCAGAGCCTTTCATGATTCTTTGTTGGAAAGATGGCGAACGGAAAGAGCATGCTTAAGAACTCCCTGTTGTGGTTCCCATATCTTTACAGTGGTTCGCTAGTTGTCAACTGAGCCGAATAAAGAGCCACAGTCTAAGGCCGACAAAGCACAGTTTATCCAACAGATTCGCAAACAACTGGATGAGGTTGCCAAGCAGAAGGAACAGAGTGAAAAGACGGCAGCGGAGTACTTTGACCGGTTGCAGCGACTGCAGGCGGACCTGGAGAATCTCCAGAAGATCACCCAGCGTCAGATCGACAGCGTAACAAAGCAAGCCTCCGAGAAGCTAGTGGTCAAACTAATGCCAATTCTAGATGCTCTGCAACAGGCCGGACAGATGGCTCATGCAAGCAGCACGCTGCCCACAGACGAGATTGCGGCAGGGTTGAAGATGTTGCATCAGCAGTTAATTGAAGTCCTCTCCGGCGAGGGTTTACAGGAGATTCCTACTGTAGGAAACCTGCTAGATCCTGAGCGGCACGAAGTTGTCGGCTACATGGAGACTGACGAAGAACCCGAGAACATCGTTGTTGAGGAAGTCCGCAAGGGGTACTCTTTGAATAATAAAGTGATTCGGCCAAGCTTGGTCATCGTCAGTAGGCGAAAAGGCTCTGGAGAGGGGCCGCTCGAAAACGCAACGGCGAATTAACCTCCCATAAGGTTTTTGAACCCATTCTTATTACTTTGTTACGTTAAGTAACTATTAGGAGAGCAATCGTTGTCCAAAATCATTGGCATAGACCTTGGAACTAGCAATTCTGCTGCAGCAGCCGTGATTGCTGGTCGTCCCACCATAATCCCTAGCGCTGAAGGGACGTCGGTGGGCGGTAAGGCGTTTCCTTCTTACGTAGCCTTCACGAAAGACGGGCAGCTGCTCGTAGGGGAACCCGCTAGGCGCCAGGCCGTCTCGAACCCCGAGGGTACGGTTCAAGCAATCAAACGCAAGATGGGTACCGACTATAAGGTCAGAATTTTCGGAAAAGAATACACGCCGCAGCAAATTTCCGCATTCATACTCCAGAAGATTAAACGTGATGCAGAAGCGTTCTTGGGTGACAAAGTCGAGAAAGCGGTAATCACTGTCCCCGCCTATTTCAATGACAACCAACGCCAGGCCACGAAGGACGCGGGCGCTATCGCCGGGCTCGAAGTTGTTAGAATAATCAACGAGCCTACCGCAGCATCACTGGCTTATGGTCTTGACAGGACTGAGAAGGAACTCAAGATAATGATCTTCGATCTGGGCGGCGGAACCCTAGACGTTACTATAATGGAGGTAGGTCGGCCCGATCCCAAGGCGCCACCGGTCTTTGAGGTTCTCTCAACTAACGGCGATACTCAACTCGGGGGCACAGACATGGACAATGCCCTCATAGACTACATAGCAGGGGACTTCAAGGCGAGCACGGGAATAGACCTACGGAATGATAAGGTCGCCATTCAGAGGGTTCGCGAAGCGGGTGAAAAGGCCAAAATCGAACTATCAACCGTACTGATCACCGACATTAACCTACCCTTCATTTCAGCGGACGCGGCGGGTCCAAAGCATCTCACGATGACATTGACGCGGGCTAAATTGGACGAGCTTGTGCGACCAACGATCGACCGTTGCCGCGGCCCGACGGAAAGGGCTATTCAAGATGCCAAGCTCACACCGAAAGACGTTGACAAGATCATTCTAGTCGGTGGACCGACGCGAATGCCAATCGTTCGCAAATTCGTCCAGGATTACATGGGCAAGGAGGCTGAGAGTGGGGTCGACCCGATGGAATGTGTTGCTACTGGGGCAGCTATCGAGGCGGGCGTTATCGGAGGTGAAGTTCGTGATCTGTTGCTCCTTGACGTTACGCCTTTATCCCTCGGCGTTGAGACTCTCGGCGGCGTTTCTACGAAGATAATTGACAGGAATACAACTATTCCGACGAGAAGAAGCCAGATTTTCTCGACCGCGGCCGACTTCCAGACCACGGTAACGGTGCATGTTCTCCAGGGCGAAAGGCCGATGGCAGCTGACAATGTCTCCCTAGGCATGTTCAACTTGACCGGAATACCGCCCGCACCGCGTGGAGTGCCACAAATCGAAGTCACATTTGACATAGATGCCAATGGCATCCTGAACGTAGCTGCGAAGGACTTGGCCACAAACAAAGAACAAAAAATTACGATAACTGCTTCTACAAAGATCCCGAAAGAGAACATTGAGAAGATGGTTAAGCAAGCTGAACAGTTCGCGGCCGACGACCAGAAACGCAGGGAAGAGGCGGACCTACGAAATTCAGCTGACAACCTAATCTACAGTGCAGAACGACTGACCAAGGAGCTCGCGGGCAAGATCTCAAAGGAACAGTCCGAACAGATCACGAAGAGCACGTCGGAGCTACGGGAGGCTATGGCCGGTAAGGATGCTGGAGCCATTAAACAAAAGTTCGAAGCATTGCAGAAAATTATGCAGGACGTTGGAACCGCAGCTTACCAGCAGGTGGCCCAGCAGCAAGCAGCATCAGCCGGCCCATCAACATCCCCCCCCACAGGTGACCACCAGGAACAACCGGTCGATGTAGATTACAAGGTTGTAGACGACAAGAAGTAACAATGACACCGCGGCCGACCAGCATTGTCGAAGCGTGACTATTACGATATACTCGGCGTGCCGCGCAACGCCAGTAAGGACCAACTTAAGAATGAATACAGAAAACTTGCACTAAAGTACCACCCTGACCGAAACAAAGACCCCGGCGCTGAAGAGAAATTCAAGGAAATCTCCGAAGCTTACGCCATACTTTCAGATGAAGATAAGCGGGCACAATACGACAGTTCCGGTCACGCGGGAATAGATTCACGATACTCTACAGAGGACATATTCCGTGGCGTAAACTTCGACGAGATATTCAGAGACATCGGTTTCGGGTCTGGCGGCTTCGATTCCATCTTCGACGTCTTCTTTGGGGGCCGCGGCCCACGTGGCCCACCGAGTGGCGAAGACCTACGGTACGATCTAGAGATATCTCTGGAGCAGGCGTACTCTGGGCTGGCTACTGAAATTGAAGTTCCCAGGAGGGAACGATGTTCAGAATGTGGTGGGACGGGGGCGAAGCCTGGGACTTCGCCGAAGAAATGCCCAGACTGTGGAGGCAGGGGCCAAATCCAACATGTCCAAACTAAAGGCTTCATGCATTTTGCTCGAATTGAGCCATGCCGGAAATGCCGTGGCAGAGGAACGATAATTGAGAAGCCCTGCAACCTATGTCGAGGTGCAGGGATTGTTGAGCGCCACAGACGAATCAAGATAAGGATTCCTCCGGGCGTTGATTCAGGTTCTCAGTTGATCCTGCGTGGCGAGGGGGACACAGCGGATGATGGTGGACAAAGAGGGGATCTATACGTTGTCGTTAACGTCCGGCCACACGAGGTATTTAGAAGAGAGGGAAACGACCTCCGCTGCAATATTAGCGTAGGCCTTTCCAAGGTGGTTCTGGGCGGTGAAGTTGAAGTTCCCACGTTGGATGGACCAGCGAGAATTGTTATGCCTCCTGGAACTCAGACCGGAGCCATCTTCCGCCTAAGGAGGAAAGGAATGCCAAGCCTTCGCGAAAATGGTAGAGGAGATGAACTCGTTGTGGTTCAGGTAAAGACCCCGTCGACACTAACTTCCCGGCAACGCGAACTCGTGGAGGGGCTCGCCCGGGAAGGCCTCTGAGATTAGTGTTGATCAAAGTCTTCGAACTAAGGATAGCAGCTGTCTGTGGATTCTTGGGCCACCTGCTAAGATGGAATCAGAGAAACGCTTCCAACTTTCGCCTGACGAGTTTGTTATTCTGCCAGAAGCTTCCTCAAGAATCAAACAACCCGCCGCAGTTTCGTAGATTGGGGATCTTCGGAAAACTGTAACGAGACCATCAAATCTACCGGAAGCCACAGAACACAAGTTCAACGCAACACTTCCCGGAGACCGCAGACTACGTGTAAAACGGTACAGGCGCTTTTCTAGTTCCAGTGGGTCAGGTATCGAGTGCTCCTTGTCCCACCACTCAAAAATGAGGGCCGAATTCTTGAGCGACCTAGTGTTGGAGACATGGATCCGCTTTCCGTTCAAATAGGCCCCTCTCCCGCGGCATGCGGTGTGCATTTCATCCAAAACAGGGTTGTATATCGCACCCGCCACAGCTTCGCCATTTAGTAGTACGCCGATGGAGACGGCAAAGTATGGGATCCTCTTCACATAGTTCAGTGTCCCATCAAGTGGGTCCAAAGCCCAAATAATGTCACGTGACCCGTAGTTTACGGTGCCGGCTTCCTCCGAGTTAATAGTGGATTTGATTCGACTTCGCCTAATCTTTCCCAAAATGATTCTTTCAGATTCTATGTCAGCGTTTGTGACGACGCTGCCTGGATAGTCATACTTCCGCCTAATGGAGAGCCTCTTCGAGCTTCGAAACAGCCTTAGAAGCTTCTTTCCAGCTTCCTCGGCGCTCGCGGTAGCGACATCGAGCAATTCCTCGGGTCGGATGTTCAAAGCAATCATCTCGCCGCAATCGATGGAACTGCGACTACCCTGCCTGAAGGCCATCAACCAATGCAGTCTGACCCTTGCTGAGCCAATCTTCCATAAGCTCTGTAATCAGAAGTAACACGCCGATAACCAGCAGAAGGGCGCCTACAGCACCCAAGACAGATACGTTTGCGAAGAGTGCGTAGTGAGTTAGAATCGAAACGATTGCAAACGCAATGAGCACAATCCCTAACGTCATCATGCCTAAGGCGAGTATCCCACGCGTCCGCAATTGAATTCCGGGCAAGCTCGCAAGTGGAACGCTTTAAACCATCCTCAATCATCCTAGGGCCGGTTTCAGGCGAAGTTCATGGATCAGTTTCCGGAGTTCGTTCTCAAGTACATGAATTTCACAGGAAAGTGTTTCCGACACTGCGAGAAGCCTACAACGATGAAGGTTGTTTCACAGAATTCGGACCGCCTCGTTGGTGCTTATGTTTGCCCTGACGGTTTTGTTTCACAAGTAGTTTACTTTAGCACACAACCAGACAGCGAATGGTTTGAACGTATGCTCCGCGCTCAGGTTGGACCAGAGAACATCAACCACAGAGACATCCGGGTCGCTTCTCGCCACGGATGGGAGCTCGGAAGAGATGCGCAAGAGGCCCTCAAATCCAGATTTGGGGAAGGTGGCGTTATACACGAAATCTATTGGACTAGGTACCCCAAGACGGAAGACCAAAAACAGCAGGCTGTCTCACTTTGCGTGGGGGATGGGTCGAAAGCTGGGTGCATGAAGTTGTTCATGCACAACCGAAGCTCGTTAGAACGGCGCTGCCCTTCTTGCAAAGCGAAGAACGGAAATCGAAGCTAGCGTGCCGAGCCGACTAAGTCTCTGTAGTACTGGCTGGCAAAGAAATCATCCCACCTCGCGCTCGTAACATGAACTCCCTCCGAGAATCCTGTGAAAATGTGCTCCGTGCTCCCGTCGTCCCTCTCGATGAATACTTGCGGTACTAGGTAATCCTCCGCAAAGTCACCCTGTTCCATTACGAGCGCGTCAGCAACCCTCGTCAACTCGGGTTTGTCTATGTCGAGGACGCGCAACTCAACGTTCAATTCCTCCGCCATTTTCTGCGCTTTCTCTAGGGATAGGGGTACGCAGTGTGGACACCACTGGGCGAGTACAATTGTTATCCTACGCAACGTGCCTTCCTTGACCCCGCAAGACCCATCTGCCTTTAGCTTTAATCCCTTACTCAAGCCCCACTAGAGCCCAGATGATTCGGATGGACCTCAGCAAGGTGGTCGTCATGAGCGATTTCGACGAGACAATTGTCAACATCGACACCGCCGAATTCGCATTGGAGCGCTTCGCAGATCCTAGCTGGAGGCGTATCGATCAGCAATTTGAGCGCGGTGAGATTAGCTTTGAAGAGTCTCTGCGAAATGAGTTTGCCATGATCAACGCTCCAGAGAAAGTGATATTGGACGAGCTAGACAAGGTTGTGGTTCTCAGGCCAAACTTCGACAAGCTAATTGAGTATTGCAAGAAGCAACGTTTACCACTCATTGTTGTCAGCGGCGGGCTCGAGTTTTGTATTCGCCATTTCCTAGATCGCAAGGGTTGGTTGAAGTTCGTGGAAATATACGCCCCGAAATCGAAATACACCGGCGAAGGTTACGAAGTGAATATGCCGAAACAGTTCGGCAAGGCGTCAATCAACTTCAAAGATGACTTAGTCAGACACCACAAGGAACAGGACAAAAGGGTAATCTACATAGGTGATGGGTTAGGCGACTTTCCGGCGGCGAGAGAGGCTGATTTCTCATTCGCAATCAAGGGCTCTAAACTGGCGGAGGCATGCCGCAAGGGAAACGTTCCCCACAGAGAAATAACTGACTTTCAAGAGCTTGTCGACGCGATCGACGATTTGAAGGACTGAGGGTCGTCTCAAACAAGTTTTATTTGAGCATCGGATACGGGTCAGGCCGTGGTTTTGCGGATTGATAGTAATTGGTGGTTCATCATCCGAGGCCCTGGCTTCGAAGGTCGCACAGGAACTCCATTTGAAAGCAGGAGGGTTGGAGGTCCGACGTTTTCCAGACGGGGAAAAGTACCTCCGTGTCCTCGACGATGTCAAGAATGAGAACGTTGCGGTTATTCAATCAATACACCATACGCCTGACGAATTGCTGTTTGAATATCTACTGCTTGTTGACACACTGAAGGATCTCGGAGCCAGCAGGGTAACCGCATTCATACCCTACTTCGCCTACGCGAGACAGGATGAACGGTTCAAGCCTGGTGAGGCGCTAAGCTTCAGAACTGTCAGTAAACTCATGGAGAGCGTAGGGACTGACGAGATTTACACGATCGACATGCACCAGCATCGAGTTCTGAACTCTTCAGAAGTCTTCAGAATACCATCCCATAATCTATCTGCGATGCCTTTGCTAGCGGATTACGCTAAGGAGACGGGCGAGGTCAAGAAGCCCCTAGTAATTGGGCCCGATGCTGAGGCTGAGCAGTGGGCGAAAATCGCCGCCGAAAGGTTGGAAACTGACTACGATGTTTTCGAGAAGAAGCGGCTTGGAGATGCGCATGTGGAAGTGCGCCCTAGGAAGTCGAATGCCAAGGGGCGCGATGTCTTAATCGTGGATGACATAATCAGCACCGGAGGGACGATCGTCGAAGCTTCGAGAATACTGTTATCGCAAGGAGCGAATAAAATCGCCGTTGTCTGCACCCATCCCATCCTAGCGAACGGTGCGCTTGAGAAGATTCAGAAGGCTGGAGTAACTAGCGTGGTTGGGACTGACACCATTCCGAGTCCAATAAGCCGCGTAAGCGTGGCCCCGTTGATAGCCAGCGAAATTAGAAAGGCCGGAATCAAGTGACGAGTAACAAGAGAGACATTTCCGTTACCTTCGACCTTTGGGGAACGCTCTTCATCGACCAACCGGAACTAGACGATGCCAGGAATAGAATGAGGTACGAAGGGATCTACAGGATACTTTCGGATTCAGGCCTCAGTATTTCGTTAGCAGACGTAGAGAGAGGTTACGAGCAGAGTGCTTCCCAGTTTCAAGCAATTTGGCGCAGCAACAAAGAGCTCCCGACGATGGAACAGATTCGGTTGATCGTTGGTGCGGCGGGCCTGACCGATTTTACCGTGGATTCACAGATCGCTGGGAGGCTAGAGAGCGCCTACGTTGAACCGATTTTCGCTGCTCCTCCGGAGCTTAATAGTGATGCCGTCGCAACTCTGCAAGAAGTGCGTGACCGAGTCCACAAGATTGGATTAGTAAGCAACACAGGCCGAAGCCCGGGCACGGCCCTACGCGACCTACTCAGGAAGTATGGCGTATTGGGTTTCTTCAATTCAACCGTTTTTTCCGACGAAGTAGGGTCAAGGAAACCGGATAGGCTGATATTTGAGAAAGCAGCGGTCGCACTCGGAACAGAACCAGCCAAAGTTGTGCATATTGGCGATGACCCCGAGGCGGATGCTTGGGGTGCTAAGAACGCCGGCATGAAGGCCGTACTCTTGGACTACCCCATCCCAGAGGGCTTCAGGAAACAACCGAGCTCATTGTTCGCGTTGTCTAGGTCTGACAGGCGGGTTCCGGACTCTGAAATTAGGCCGGATCGCAAAATTAGTTCGCTGAGAGAAGTGGTGGACTTTCTTGGTTCCCTAAAATGAGATCGCACCACTAGCGTTCATGCAAGAAGTTTCAGGAGGGTCTCGCGGTTTGGGCTACCCCGTGTTTCGTCTCGTGTTGTCTTCAGGCCGCCTGCCACGTTTCCCCAATTCAATGCCTCGGGTTCGCTGCGACCTTCGGACAATGCAGCTACAAAGGCGCCGAGAAATGCGTCGCCGCAACCCACAGTGTTCACAACCTTCATGCCAAGTGATTTCAGGTCGAGGGCATGAGATACTATTTGTTCCTGCGCACTGTACATGATCGAACCTTTGGCACCTAACTTAGCCACGACTCTGAGTTCGCCGTTAATCTTCAACAGCTCGCGGGCAGCCGCATCCCGATTCTTCATTCCGGTCAAAAGCGATACTTCAGATTCGTTGGCGATCACGTAATCGACCTTTTGCAGGATTTCTTCGGAACCTTTGACGCCCCTTCTAGATTTTACGCCAGGGTCCCATACGATAACCTTGTCGAGTTCTCGTGCTTCCCTAGCCAGCTTTAGGGCGGTCTCGAAAGGGGGGTCCATTATTGTGATGACAGCTGACTTAGTGACTAGTTCACGTCGTGTCGGATTGCCTAGGTCATCAGGGTTAATTTTGGCATTTGCGCCAAAGTGAGTATGGATAATGTTTTCTCCCTTTGCGTCAATGACGATGTATGCTTGTCCCGACTCGACGTCCTCGTTGAATTTCAATCCTGAAACGTCCACACCTTCGTCTTTGAATATTCTTACTTGGTCGGAGGCAATCGGGTCCTTGCCGAGCCCTCCCAGTATGGCGACTTGATTAGGCCCCAGCAGTCTTGCCGCTGCAACGGCAGCGTTTCCTGCCTTCCCACCTGGGACATGGGTGATCTGGCGAACGACTACTTCTTCGCCTTTTCGAGGAAAACTGTCGATGAAGAGGTTTGTGTCCCAGTTTATTGCCCCAATGACTACCGTTTTGACCAATGCAATTCACAGGCAGAATGGTGTCGAATCTAGATTTGTTTTTATGTGTAGTGCGGATGCGTATGCGTTTGGCCCGACCAAACTGAACGGGTTTGTTTGAGTTGACATCGTCCTCTAAGATATTCCTTAGGGATGCTACCGGACTAACAAAGAAAGTTTCGTTACTTGACGCCATTGCAATAAACGTCAGTTACATGTCTGTCGGTGCGGCGTTGGCGCTGGTTGGATTCACGATGCTAGCGCTTCCGACAGTTTCAGGCGTCAACCTCGTTTTCGGGTCAGCGATCGCCGCGTTACTGGCGGTTCCGCAAATGATTGTTTACACTATGATGTCGAGTAGAGTGTCGAGAACCGGAGGGGATTATGTGTGGCTGTCGCGCTCACTTGGCGGTTTTCTCGGAAGCACTGTAACGTTCACGGGCATTACTGTGGAGACTATGCCCTACCTTGCGCTCATAGCATTGTCTGCGGTCTTCGCTGTTGGTTCGGTGGGGTTATCCCTCGGTTCCTCGAGCATGCTGGGTCTCGCGTTACCAGGTAACATATCGGGCTCGGATCCGTTCTCGCAGTTCTTGTTGGCCTCTGTCCTAGTGTTTGCGCTAGTCGCAATCAACATACTGAAGCCGAGGCTCGGATTCAAATTAATCTCAACGTTCTGGATTATTGGCATGGCCGCCGTCGCCCTTGCCGTCGTGACACTACTTGCGGCAGGCACCGCCGGCGTAGAGAAATACATTAACGGGTTGAATATTCCAAATACGACTTACGTTTCTCTTGCCCGTTCCTATTCCGGCCCCACTTTCGATTTGAAGTCTACTCTCTTAATGATGCCTTACTTCGCACTCTTCACATATCCGTGGTTTAACGCCGCACCCTCAGTAGGGTCCGAGTTGAAGGGAAACGCATCCAGATGGAATGTTCCAATCTCGCTCTTACTAGCCTTCCTCGTAGTAACCATCCCTTACGCATCCATGTACTACGCTGGAGGATTTCAGTTCACGACTGCAGCCCTCTCAAACCCTACTCTCGTGAACAATTACTCCTTCAATTTCTGGACTTTGGCTATGGGCGTATCATCGAATTTCGTGCAAGCGTCGATAATAGGAATAGGCTGGATAGTGCTGACAGTTGCAATCTTGGCCTTCGGCATAATCACCATTTCTAGGTATATGCTAGCACAAGCCTTCGATCGGTATCTTCCTTCCCAGCTGGCCTACGTAAGCCCGAAATACGGGTCGCCCGTCGTCGCCCACTTACTTGACCTCGGAGTAACCATAATCCTGATCGGTCTAGCCGCCTTTCTTTACGGAACGATCTCCTCGCTTTACGGTGCCGTAATGGCATCTATGATTTACTTCGCCTTCGTAGGAATTGCCGCCGCAATCTATGCTGTGAGAAAGGAAAAGGGAGGCTCCAAGGTTCTTCTTGCGGTCGCCGGAGTGCTGCAATCCCTTGTCTTCGCCTACTTGACTTATGAGTTCCTAAGCTATCCGAAAGTTTGGGGCGGCAATCCACTCGCCTACGGATACATCGCCGCTACATTCGTACTAGGCGCTCTGCTGTACGTAATTACAAAGGTCAGGCGTAAGAATGAAGGTTTGAACATATCTCTAGCTTTCAAAGAGATTCCGCCAGAATAGGAGACATAAGGCAGGGACGCCTAACGTGTGGTCCATAACGATCACGATGGCGATTTGATTCAACCTGCGCGCTAATTCATTGCTGAAACCTACTAGAAAGCCTCTTTTAGGCTCAGCATGTTGCATGCGAACTCCGGGTGAAACAGGTTGGACGAGCAAGCCGAAATGAAGCAACTTGCCGAGTCGATTGCACGCGAAATCTCGGTTATGGCTACTGAGAGTAGGTGGGCAACGCGTTTTGTTTGGGCAGCTATTGTTCAAGGCGCACTTGCCGCTGCTTTGACAGGTTTCTTCGTGTTGGGGGAAACTGGTTACCTTAGCCCACCCATCTCGCTTCTTATCTCCGCCACAATCCCTGGTATCTGGGTTGCGCTCGGCTACTTTGCGTACATTGTGATCGGGGTTGTGGGTATGGCTGTGACGGCACTCTTCTACCAATATTTGGAAGTAAACTTGAAGAGCCTTTACAAAGGCAAGTTCAGCGCACTAGCCTGGCTTCACCTTATCCTAAGCAATATCGGAATCCTTGGTGCAACTTGGTTAGTGATTTACGCTGGTTACTTAACGGGGATCGCAACACTTACAGCCGCCTTAGGCGGGATGGGCCTCTCATTGAAGGAAGTGGAGAGCTCAGTTCTGGCGCGTTTTCTAATGCCCATAACAGCTTTCGCGAGCCTAACGATCCTTGGGATTCTGCTTGGTGGGCTGGGCTACATCTTAGTCTATAAAGCCAGACCAAGGCGCGCCTCGTAACCTGACTCCCATATTTTCAGGCTGCTACATCTTTTGGTGAAATTAGACGCAACCTAGCGTGTTTTGCTAGGGTAAGGACACAGCTTTTCTACAGGGCACGTGGAGCAGAGTGGCCTGCGGGCTTTGCAAGTCTGCCGGCCATGTGCCATGAAAAATAGTGGGACGAAGCGCGAATCCTCTTCACGAAACAAGTGCATCAACGATGCCCTAACCTTCTCGTACGCCGCCCTTCTTGGAGCTAAGCCGAGCCGTTTCGACACTCTGTCGACATGTGTGTCAACCGAGATTGTGGGACGGCCCAAAACGCCGAGCAGAACGTCCGCTGTTTTAGGCCCCACTCTCGGCAACTCCTGTAGCCCGACACGTACATCTTCAAGTGGGCCGTTTAGGGCGGTTTCAACGTTTCCCATGTACCGTTCGGCAATGACTTGGGCTAGTCTCTTCAACCCTCTCGCCTTCTGCTTATGCAAACCTGCAACATGAATCGCCTTCTCGATCGTTCGGATGTTTGCTTGGCTTAGCTGGCGTACGGTTACGCCAACTTCCTGGTCGAGGTTTCTGAATGCTCTGAGCGCAGCGACGTCCGTGCAGTTCTGGGTGAGAACGATTACGACGAGAATACGGAATAGGTCGTTTGATTCCTTCGCCACGGTTAGTGTCGCGAAGTCTTCCCCACGTATAACCAGCTTAGCGCGGAGGATGTTGAGGATTTGTTGGGCTCGGTCCTTCTCAGAGTCGAGAACTGTGTTTTCCAACGGTGATTGTTCTTCAGGCGAGTGCGTTTGCAATCAGGATTGTTCTGGTTCCGTAGACTAGCAGGAGTATCCCTGCTACGGTCAGAATCCATGATACGCCACGCTCCCATTTCTGTCCCTGGTGGAATTCGATGAGGATGACCCTAATCCCGTTCAACGCGTGATAGTCCACGAATATCAGGAGCAGCTCAAGCGTGGCGGCAAGCATTACATTACGATATACTTCGATTACAGAGTATGGACCGCCACTAAAGGCAAGGTTCTGAAGATAGGGGCCGGTCAAGAAGACTGTGAAAAGGTGTAGGCCACCAGCAACAAGTATGCCCAGGCCCGTAGCATAGTGAATGAGCATCTTCGTGGACTCTTTCATCGCTCAAACCCCGAAGAAAACGTTCAGCGCATAGACCGCTGTGGCAGCCGCGAAGAGCACGCTTAACCAGAATAATGCTCGTTGTGTTTTCGTGAAGGATTTTGGTTCGTAGGGAAAGTCAGGTCTTGCAGGTCGTCCTTGCAATAATCCGAACTCGGTGAGAGTTAGCCTGACCCCGTTTATGGTGTGATACGCTAGCATGAAACCGATGACGATAAGACCTGTATCAAAAAACGGGTTGTCCAAGAAATGAAAGGTTGCTTGCCAAACATCCCTGGCGATGTCGAATGAGGGAATGCTCCAGACGCCCAACCCTCCCACGACGTTACCAGTTTCCACGATGTGGGCTAGGAAGTAACCTGTCACGGCTATGCCTGAGATACGTTGAAGTGCATACGCCCACTTTTCCAGATTATATTTTGCGGGGTAGAACCAGCCGAATAATGCCTTCTTCAGTTCAGAGGTAAGTTGCTCGGGCAACCGGGCCACTATTGTGTCTTAGTTTCCCACAGGCCGACCACGTTCCCTTCAGTGTCTTGGAAGTACGCGGCGAAGCCCATGTCTGCCACGGGCATTTTCTTTCGGATCATCTTTCCACCGTTCTTCTGGAGTCGTTTTTCGGCGTCGTCGATGCTCTTGACGTTGATTGTGACCACGGTGTGTTTAACGGGTTCCTCGCGTACAAGCATGCCACCGTTTATCGCGCCAGGTTCAGTTGGACGTCCCTGTTCGTTCGTCGCAGTCGTCCCGACTAAAGTATAATCCATCTCTGGGATAGCGTTGATCGACCAACCGAAGGTTTCCTTGTAGAATTTCTGTGCGCGATCCATCTTGTCTACGGGGATCTCGAAATGCACAATGCTGTCCAATATGCTCGCCTTGGGTTTAGCGGGGAATATGCTCATAAAAGGGTTTGGGGATGCAAGTTAGGATTAGTCTACACGAAGGGTCGCGGATCATTTTCACACAGGAATTGATCCAAGCCCACGATGCCGAACATGTTTTCCGCCCTGGCCTTTGAAGCGCTCTTCGTCCCAAATGTTTCCTCGTTCATGATAACTGAAGTTTTCCCAGTAACCATCCTCGTAGCCGGCTAGGAACTCAATAGCTGTCAGCCATTTAGCACTCTTCCAGCCGTAAAGTTGTGGGATGAACGGGCGCGCAGGAAACCCTTGCTGGATTGGGATTGGTTTGCCATTCATCTTGAAAGCAATTAGAGAGTCTTCAACCATCGCGTCCTCAAGTGGAACAGGAGCCGTGTAACCGTCCGCACATCGGAACATCACCCACTTCGCCTCAGGCTTAACCCCGGTTAACTTCGCGAGCTCGCGGAAGGCAACGCCCTCCCATATAACATCCTTAATCGACCAACTGGTAACACAACTAAAATCGCGCGTGAGCTTAACTTGGCGTAGCTTTTGCAAATCGTCGAAGCTCAGGCTGAGTTCCTTCTCGACAAGGCCCTTCGTGGACAAGCGCCACGCATCAAGTTTGATTTCTGGGACGCCAAGTGCCGCGTAGATTGCCCAGCGCTTCGCGAAAGATTGGCCCGGTGGCATCGTGCTTTGCATAGCTCGGCCCCTAACCGAGTTTCACGCCTCTAAAATGAGAATGGCCTTGGTTCGCTAAAAAGAGCGCGGGATTTTGTGAGGCCGCTGAAGTGGTCTTCGCAAGTACGTGAGAGGCTTTCAAACTGAAACGAGGACAAAACGGGCCGGTTTATGGTACTGGCGTGTGGTCAACGCAAACCGAAATGGGGTTGAGGCTTGTGTGTCTAACTCACTTCGAATGTTCCCTGATGCCTTTAATGATTGCCTGGCGCAGTGTGTAAGAAGACGGAGGCTTAGGGTTTGAGAATTCTGGACCTCACTGCTGAGCTCTCTCTTGACGTCGTGTTTCGTGATACTCACGTTGGTACGCGCATCGAAGCCCCAGCCTACGTATTTAGTGGCGGGAAGGGGATTGATCAGTTCGGGCTGGATTCATTCATGGCAGAAGCAGTCCTCCTCGATCTTCGGAACAAGAAAGCTGGGGAGCCGATCGATGATGAGGACTTGGAAGCGGCTGAAGAACGTGCGGGCTTAGCGTTGCGCGAAGGGGAGACTGTTATCCTACACACAGGTTGGAGTAGTTCCTTAAGCGACATGAGTGTTCCAGCGCGTCATCCTTACCTAAGCGAAAACGGGGCGGAATTTCTTGAATTCAAACGTCCATTTATGGTTGGTATTGACGCTCCCAGCCTGGACCCGGATGGTGGGAAAGGTTACCCAGCGCATTCAATTTTGATGCGAGCTGAAATTCTAGTCTTGGAGGACCTCTGCAATTTGGAAAAGATTCAACAGTCGAGGTTTCGGTTCATGGCACTTCCGCTTAAGATAAGAGGCCCAACTTCACATGTTCGTGCCGTTGCAATTCTTGAAGGTTAACCGCGTTGTTTTCGCTATCTTTCTTCTAGCGTGGGTAGTACCGTCCGGTACCCATGCCTTCAGCCATGTGTTCTAAGCGGGCGATTTGATCTTATCTGCGGGCCATGATCCGTTCGGTTTCTTGGTAGATTGGTAGGCCGTCCTTCGGGTCAGCTCGTATCTTCACAAAGGCCTCCATAATCTTCCGCGTGATAGGTCCAACTTTACCATCCCCGATCTCTATCCCTCTCACTTTGACGAGCGGGACAACTTCCGACAGCGTCCCTGTCAGAAACGCCTCGTCAGCATTGGTAACGTCGTAGGGTGTCAGCCCCTTCTCGGCACACCTATAGTCCAATTCCCTTGCCAGCCTGATTATTCTCTTCCTTGTGACGCCAGGCAGTATACCGGCAGTAGATGGGGGCGTGAATATCTCACCCTTTTTCACTATGAAAATGTTCGTAGTCGTAGCTTCAGAGACAAACCCGTTTCTATCAAGCATGAGGGCGTCATCGGCGCCAGCATCAGCGGCCTCAAGTTTGGCGAGCACACTATTCAGATAATTCAACGACTTTATTTCGTGCGTAGTGGCGTCGACGGCGTCGCGGCGAACCGACGAAATAATGACTGAAATTCCTCTCTGTTTTACAATTGTGCCAAAGGCTAGGTCCGCATATTCCGTTATGATTATCACTGTGGCCCTTCGGCACTTTCTCGGGTCCACGCCCAGGTCGCCAACGCCTCGTGTGACGACCAAACGTATGTACGCGTCCTTCAGGCCGTTCCGTTTGAGGGTTTCAACTACTGCCCTCGTCATGTCTTCTGGGGAAAGAGGGATTTGGAGTTTGATCGATTTCGCCGAACTGTAGAGGCGTTCTAGGTGTTCCTTGAATTGAAAGATAACCCCATTGTACGCCCGTATGCCTTCGAATACTCCGTCACCATAGAGCATGCCGTGGTCGAAGACGGAAATTGACGCACGAGACTTGGGATGCCATTCCCCATCCACGTACACAACGGGTTCCTTCACTACCAAGTACGGTCCCCGCCGGTCTACCTCCGGCACCGTATAAAATAGTTCCTTCAACCAATTTGAAGCGGAAAGCTCAAGGGTTTACGGGCCTGGGGGCGCCGCCAGAGGTTTACCTCGCGTTCAACCTTGAGGCTGAGCGTCTCCATGAGAAGCTTCAATAAGGCAAATTATACGGGCCAAGGAACATTCTTGGAATGAGCGGGCCGGTAGTTCAGCCTGGTTAGAAGACGCACGGTCTGGCCTGAACGTTGCCCTTACACGGCAAAGGTCGCCGGTTCAAATCCGGTCCGGCCCACCATCTTTCTGACCGGCGAACGTTTCTTATCTTCAGCCATTAGGCTAACACCTTGAGTTGCTTCCCTTTCCGTTGAACGTGGATTCGGCAATTGTCGCAATAATAATAGAGAGCCCCACTTACCCCCTCATATCGAAATGTCAACCCCTTCTCGCATCTAGGGCATTTTTCCTCTGTCATTGCATCTTCACCGCAATGCTGTGTTCAGGTTCGAATGTTCTGAAGTAGGACTTTGATTTGGCTGTTCGCGAGTTTAGAAGCAACGACGAACACTGCGAACGCAAATATGAAACTAAGACTCACCAGTTGTGGTATAATCGAGTGGTATCGGATAACCGAGATTATGATCGGGAAAGCGGTCAGCATTGCCGAAATGATCCCCACCGACATACCCAGTAGGGAACCCCATACACCGACGTATCGGCTGCGGACTATTTCACGAAAGTCGGGAAATCGAGCCCCGAAACAAATTCCAATCGCTGACTCCTCAAACACAACCGCTAAACCAAGCGCTAGAATAACCCAGAAGTAAGTCGCCAGGGGTCTTAGCAGGAAACTGAACACGGCCAGCATGCCCACGCCGAATAATAAGCCCAAGATTATGGCAAACAGCATTTTCGCCCTTAGAAGTTTACTTGGATTTATTGGTGCCGCGTAAAGGTTCCAGACAGCGTATCCTTCCTGACCTATGCTGGTCATTGAGAGGAGTCCAACGAAAATTGCTATGGGAAGTAAGTAGAGGGGAATGATTGCCAACAGTCCAGGGGCGTCGGACATCGATTCGCCCCCGAGGGGGAAGAATGAAAGGCCCAGGGAGACAGCTAGGACAAAGGGAATTGCTAGGAACCTGGCCATCTCCCTTCTCCTCGTCAGCGAGCGCATGTCTTTCCGGAGAATGGCCGATTCGCCGATTCCAATCCAAGGGACGTGCAAGCGTAGGCGGGGGGCATGATAAGTTTGGGTGGAGAGCCTAATCGCAACAGGAACGGGCACCCAGAACCTTGCGCGGAAGTTTGCTGCAACTTCAAACAGAACTAGCGTGAAGAGGGCAGAAAGGAGTGCGAATTCAAGAAAGGTGAGTATGTTTCCGTGCGAAACCCCTAAGACCGCAACTGAAGGCCACACTACCGGAATAAACCATGCAATTTCCACAGTTTGAATTACACTCTGCAGCAGGTACCCGATTATCTGTCCGCTGAAGAGCAATTGGACAAAAACGAGCATCACTATAGTTAGAGCGAGGCGAAAGAACATCCCGGAGCGCCCGCTCTTCTTATAGAAACTAGAAGAGATTCGGTTGGTTATTGCGTCTAGAACTTCAACGACGCAAGATCCGATTGCTAGGGCGATAGTCGCCATTAGGGCTGCGGCAAGCCACACTTGCCCCATTCCGAATATTAGTGCCGGCCCAAGTAACACGCCCAGAAGCAGGCTAAGCATGAATGAGTAAATGTAGGATTCAGACAATGTGGAGCCTGCAACGTACTCCGTCGGTGAGATTGGAAGCCAATTCACGATATCCGTACTTAGGGACTGAATTGGTTGGCTAATTTCATAGAGCACTCCGAAGAGAATAACGGCGGAGGCAATGGCGACAGGAACGCCCGCCAAGGCGCTCGCTTCCATGCCGACGATGGCTTCTCGAAGGAATGGAGGGCCCTTTGAAAGCAGTAGATACCCCGAGAAGCCGAGACCAATGAGCAATGCCAAGTCTACGGCTATAATGAAGCGTGGCTCTCCAAAGATGCGTGCCAAAGTTTTGCTTCGTTGAGTTCCCCGGATTTGAGAGCGCGTCAAGACGACGGCGAGCTTGTACACCGTCTTGATTCTCATCGGGTAAGCGCCTCTACAATTTCTCGGGTATCTGAGGTTCCTGTTAGCTTCAAGAAGACTTCTTCGAGCGTTGATCCAGAGGTTCCTCCTTTGGCCCTTAGTTCCTCTGAAGTTCCTTCTTCCAGAACCTTCCCGTCATACATGATCACGATTCGGTCGCAAATAGCATCAGCTATTTCGAGAACATGAGTACTGAAGATGGTTGGAACGCCGTCGTCCCTCAGCTTATGGATTAAGTCTTTTACTATACGTGCACTGCGTGGGTCCAAGGCGTTAAGGGGTTCATCCAGAACGAGGATTTGTGGGCGATGCAGTAGGCCTGCTATGATTGCCAGTTTCTGTTTCATGCCCTGTGAGTAGCCGTGAATCAACTCGTTTTCTCTACCCTCCAAGTCTAAGGCTCTCAAGAATTCCGTGATTCGCTCTTGTTTCACGCTAGCTTCAAGTCCGTGGACGTCCGCAACGAAGTCAAGGTACTCTATCCCCGTTAGAAACTCGTACAGTCGGGGGCTCTCAGGCACGAAGCCCACCATTCTCTTGACTGTGATCGGGTCTTCGGCAACATTTACCCCTTGAACTAGGATGCTGCCAGCGTCAGGCCTCAGGATTCCGACGATGATTTTCATCAATGTGGATTTGCCCGAGCCGTTTGGGCCTAACAATCCAAGAACTTGGCCGCTGTCGACGTTAAAGCTGACGCCCTTAACTGCCATCAGTGCGCCGAAACTCTTCGTCACGCTGTCAACCTGTAGTGCTTTCAATTATGTCACCATTCCGTTGCGAACTCCCCGAGTATGTTCTTTACGGCGAAACCGAAAGAGCTTAGAAAAACCTCGCGTTTCAGCCCCTTGAACGAACCTTGAACACTGCCGTAGCACAGAATTCGGAAACCAAACCCGTATGCAGCATACCATTGTGTGGCAAGGAGGCTGATTGGCAGGTTGAAATGTTTGGAAAAATCGAATATTATTGTGAAAGGCACCGGCCCGGCGTCCCGGAGAAGTTCATGACCCGTGTCAAATATTCCTAGTTCAGTTCCTTCAAAGCTTCTCAAGTAGGGTGTCTATTTCTTGGTCTGTGTTGTAGAAGTGCGGTGAAACCCTTAATGTGTTCACTCTAGGGGCGACCACAACATGCTCTTGTTGAAGCCTCCTCGAAACCTGCGCCGCATCATCGACCCGGAAGGTGACAATTCCACTCCTACGCTCTTTCTCCAGCGGGGACGTGATTTGCTTTCCCTTCTTCCTCAACCCGTCAACAAGTCGCTCGTTTAGTCGTTCAACCAACGGCTCGCGTTCTTCCGGCCCATATTTCAGCGTGAATTCTAGCGCAGCTTTTGCCCCAACGACAGTGATAACCGACCATGTTCCCCATTCGAATCTCGTGGCATCCTTCGCTGGTGTGACTCCATCGAGATCAAAGGGCCGTTCGAACGTTTCCTGTTTGGAACGAACCCTGGCGACGACCGAGTCGGAGATGCCGTGCCATCCAACTATTCCAGGCTCAAGTCGCTTCAAGGCGTCGTGGTTTACGTAGAGGAATGCGGTGCCATGTGGGCCCATCAACCATTTGTATGTCCCGCAGGTGAGCACATCGACGCCCAGTTTGCGGACATCTACTGGTATGACTCCAACGGCGTGGAACGCGTCCACTAACATTAGGGCGCCGTGTGAATGCGCGATCTGAGTTATAGCCCGTATGTCTTCTTTGCAGCCGTTTATCCAAGAGACATAATCAAGTGAGACTGCGACCGTTTTGTCATTGATCGCTTTCTCAAAGTCTGAGGGGGGGATTTGACCGTTCTTCGCCTTTAGAACTCTTACCTCAGAAAGCAAGCCCTTCTGCTTCAAGGCGTGCCAAAGGTACACGTTGGTGGGGAAATTCAATTCGCTCACAACAACGTTCTGTCCGGGCTTCAGGGGAAGGGCGTTGGCGATTGCTGCTAGGCCTGATGAAACGTTTGGAATGCAGGCGACCTCATCCAAAGTGGCATTGATGAGGCGGCCGAAGAGTTCGCGTGTTTTCACGATTTCTAGAAGCCAAGCTTCCCATTTTTCCCCATAATCTCTCCACTCGTCCAGAAACGACTGCATGGCCGCGTGTACGCTCACGGGTGGGGGGCCGGCTCCAGCATTATCAAGGTACACGTTGCCGGCGAGCAACGGAATCTGTTGTCTAACCTCTTCCACATTCAAGACTAGGCCATCCCGCGTTCCACCTGGAGGTGGGGGCGGAGTATTAGAGCTTGCAGTAGGAAAAAGGGAGGCTGATGTGTTCAGCTTCAGTCCGAGTTAGTCTTTTTTGTTTCTTCTTCCGTTTTCTTCTTGGTGTGGTTGGGATGGGAAGTGTGGGTCTCTGAAGTCTTTGTATGGGTCTCTGAAGTATGTTCTCTTCCGCGGCCGACAGCGGCAAAGGCGATGATTGCCCCAGCCACGAGAACTGCGATTATTCCCAAAGCAATTGTTAGGTAGAGGACGGTGGAGTCTGTGCGCCACGAAGCGATAGCCGTCTTAGGCTTATCCATTTGTACGGTGGTCGTTTGGCTGTTGGATTGGATGTCGCCCTGCCAGCCGTTGAAGATGATATTGACGCCGTACGACGTGCTAACGGGCGTTGAAACATAGATTTGGGCTGTGCTGCCTGCGTCGTACCAGCCCTCTCCGTAGGCAACGCCTTGGTCGGTTAGAACTTGGAGATTGTACTGTTGCTTGTATTGGGCCGACACGTTGTGAGGTGCATCCATTTTGACCGATAAGGAAGAACCGGCTTGGGTGCTCTGTCCGTCAACGCTCCATCCTTGGAAGACGAGCCTGCTCGAACTATCTCCGAGCATCTGGCTTCCGCTTGTTAACGTCGCCGAATCACCTGCATTGTACCATCCTGCACCTTCAGGTACCGGTGCGTTTTGGGCTTGCGCGCTCACGCTGAGATAATATTGCAACTGGTAAACTGCGGTAACCTTCATCGCCCCGTTCATTGTTAATGTACCGCTGCTTCCCACGCCCGTATAGTCTCCGCTCCAATGGGAGAAGAGGTACCGCGTGTTCGAGGAGGATTGTACGATTGTCTGAGTTACCGAAAATGATGCGGAGCTTCCCTGGGAGTATGTTCCACCCCCAGTTATGGTCCCAAGGTTGGTTGGATCGGTAGCGACGGTCAATTGATACTGCGACGGTGTGTTATAGTAGTAATTGTTGTAGTACGGGTAGCCGTAAGAGTAGTAGTTGCCGTAGTTGCCGTAGTAGTTGCCGTAGTTGCCGTACATGCCGTAATTACCGTAGTTGCCGTAATAACCATAATAGCAATCATAGTAAGAGTAGCCATAGCCGTAGTTACTACAGCTACTACAGTTCGAATTGTAGTAACCGTAATAACTGCAGTAGTCCTGCGACCCCGAAGTAGCAGCCGCCACCGGTGAGACGGAAGGTGATGGATGGGAGAAACTCACTTTTCCTTCGGTGTAACCCTTCGCCGCCACCTGACTGACCTGCCCTGACAAGATGATTGTGACCGCAGTTAACACAAGAAGTGCAACAGCGAACTTAGGTAAGTAACCCGACCGCATTCTAATCACATAGCAAAGCAGGGCATCCATATTTGGGGTTTACTGAGGTTCGGCGCGCCATCCTCTAACTGTAGTACGCGTAGCAACGTCTCAATTCATTTTAAGTAGGCCTTAAGCCCTGATTGTTGGGGTGTCTTCTTTGGTTGTCAAAGCATACGTCTTGGTTCAGGCGCAGCTAGGGCGTTCAAGATCAGTGGCTAAAGCAATAACGAAAGTTCGAGGTGTGAAGATGGTTCATGCGGTGACGGGCCTTTATGATGTGATTGCGTACCTAGAAATTCGTGATATGACGACCCTCTCTGAGCTTGTGATGAAGAAAATCCAATCCGTGAAAGGCGTTGAGCGCACTCACACGGCAATAGTTGTGTGAATCACCCTAGCCCTTCTTGAATTTCTTCGTATTTCCCGTTCTGGTTCCAGTTGGGCGAAGAATATTTCCGATTGAATAAGTTTGTACACCATCTTTCTTCCTCGGTACGTAGCCGACCTGCCTCGAGCTTGACGCAAAGAATCTCTTGCGCAGATTTGATGAGCCGGGACTTTACGTCGTCGACACCCACGCTGTGGCCTAAGGCATCCTGAAGAGTAGTCACAGGATGCCATCGACTATGCACGAAGTGCGTCACATTCGCTTTCCTGCTCGGAGCAAGAACTAATTCCAGAATTTCAATATTGGTGGAAACCAAGATCGAGCTATGCCAAAGTATAAAACCGCTCCCTAACGCTGCAGCGGCCCCGGACACTTTTTTCGTTCCGACTATGATTGAATTGGGGAAAAGGGCGCTTCCTTCTAAACCAAGACCGCTAAGGGCGTCGAGGATGATGGCAGAAGCGGCTTCATTGAGTCCTGTTAGGTTAGATTTCATTTCAGGTCGAGTAACGATCGTGAAATTGAGGTTTCCTTTATCATGAAACACGGTGCCTCCACCTGTAAATCGCCGTGCGATCTGAATGCCACTTCGCTGGCATACCGAGGTATCGACTTCAGCTGACGGTTTTTGGAAACGGCCGAGAACCACACATTGGGGATTGACCCAAAAGCGTATGGTCGGCCGAAAATTCTTTGAGCTCGCGTTGCGGGCCAGTGCTTCTTCGGTAGCTAAGTTCCGGAACGCCGAATCATAGCTGCAGTCCAGCAAGCGCCAAGTATCTGAACACCTTTCTTCATTTACCATGGACGGCATCGCGTGATGATCCTTTTCGGAATAAAGGGGTTCAATTCGCGTTGCCTGAGTGCCGACCCGAGCTTCGGAATCAACCCCACCGCATCAGTACCTAGTTTGCATACGACGGAATGCATAGTCAATGTCATTGGTTCTACGGACACGATGTCTCTTTCAATGGTCGACTTCTTGATTGCATACTCAACTTCCCGTCTAAAGGAATCGGATATTTGAATGCGGTCCAAGCGAGTTGCTATCCAGCTTGCAAGGCGGTCAATTTGGGAATCGGCAAGCCAGCCTTCAAGGATGTGGGCCTCTGGCTCTAGCCGCGTTATTCGTACAGTAGCCGGGCTGCCAGGATTTAGGCAATATTCCTGAATGATTTCGCTGCCTCGTAGAGGTTTTCCATCTGCCAGTTGAGCCCGCAGAGCACCAAGCCCAACTCTGACATTTACAGGGGTGGGTGATTCTATTCCAATATCAACTTCTAGGTTATCGTTAAGCCTGCTGCTGATGATGCCTTCGTAAACTCCTTGCGCTTCTATGTCCGTAAGGTTAGTTTGAGCTTGGCCTAGGTCACGGGCTAATAGTTCCTTGAGAACCTCGGAATCTTCGCCTTGCAAGTCTAATCTTGCCCAGCCCTTTTGCGAGAGCCCATCAGGTTTGATGGACGCCGCGAGGTCGCCTTTCAATAAGTGGAGCGTGTTCTCTAAGTTCGAACTGAATTCTTTCGAGGTGAAGTGGCCTGGCCTTTGGAGGATTGTGATTTTCATTTGGCTCAGCGTTTCTTATCTGCTGAGTTCGGCCTCCAGCCTTTCGATCTTGGATTCTAGGACAGAAATCATGTCCGCGTTCTCGGAGCTTTCCAGCTGATTCCCACATTTGCTGCACTTGAAAGAAGTTTCCATCGCCTCTTCGAAGGCAACACGTACGTCGTTGTCGGTCTTGCATACGAAGAACGTGTGGTTCCGCTCGAAGTCGAGCCTTTGTTTCAATTTGTCTAGAGCCCGTTTCTTCCGGCTTCGGATGAAGGCGTCTAGTTGGTCGGGTTGAAGCCTCCAATAGAAAATGAACCATCCCGTCTTCTCATCTCTGACGCGGGTACATGAAACTAGGCCGTGGTCGTAGAGTTTGTAGAGGATTTTTCTAACTGTGTTAAGCCTGACTTCTTTATTGAAACGGGTCTTGACGTCGTTTGTTATTGTTTCATCAGTTCCCTCGTTAATTGCTTTCAAACTATTGACAACGGTGACGGCCTCTTCGCCTCCGAAGAGGTTTGCGACTTTAATGAGTTCCTCGTCCAAGACTGACAATTTGCAGACCGCCGAATGAATGTCTATGGTTCTAGCGTTTTACTTCGCATTAACTCTTTGTCGTGAGCATTTCGCGGGTGGGCAACTTTTTATACGAACTTGGTTCGTTTTAGCGTTCGCAGGCCGTCGAAGATGAAGGAAACGGTTGCGACATTGGGTTTTGTCCTGTTCTTCGTAGGCTCAATGATGGATATTGCAGGCTCAACCTCCGTTACACAGGGTGGAACCCCCGCGGCAACTTACTTTAGAGTAGGCATAATCGAAGTAATCGGATCAATCATCTTTCTTGCAGGAATGTATCTCATCGTGAAGACTCGGTAAGCCTGGTCGTAATGGCCGCTAAGAGGTCACGACGCAAATCTCGTGTGATAGTTCTCCGTATCGGACATAGAATCCCAAGAGACGACCGTGTGACGACCCATGTCTGTTTGACCGCTCGCGCCTTAGGCGCGGATGGCGTGTATATTTCCGATGTTCAGGACAAGGAGCTCGTCGAGAGAGTAAACCGAGTCGCCCAAGAATTCGGAGGAAGCTTCACAATCGAGGCCGGGAAGTCCTGGCGCTCAATCGTCAACGAATGGAAGCACAGGGGCGGGAGAATCATTCATCTAACGGCATACGGACTACCATTACCCAAAGTCATCGCAAAGATTAGACGTTCTAGCGCTGATAAGTTGATCATAGTCGGAGCCGAGAAGGTACCTGGCGAAATCTTTGGGTTAGCAGACTGGAACGTCGCAGTAACCAATCAACCAATTAGCGAGGTCAGCGCGCTGGGCATATTCCTAGACTGGTTATCTAATCACGTTCGCCTCGAGGAGCGGTTCACGAACGCAAGGATTCAGATCGTCCCGACTGCTCACGGAAAGACTGTTGTAAAGAATTAATCGTTATTACTAGACTTCGGTTTGCCCTTTATCCTAATGATGTCACCCAGGGTGACCTCCGCCGGTGCGGCCATCTTCGGAACAGCCGTCTCCTTGCGCGGAATCAGCAACTTGATCCTCAACTCATGTTCCAACTCTCTACACAGCTTTGCGTCAGGCGCGATTTTTCCAATCTCTATCTTCTGGATCACAGACAGCTTTTCCTTCACTCGCTTGGCTAGCTCCTCCTGGGACAACCCCATCTTCATGCGCTGGCGAAGTACGAGTTTTGAGTAATCGTCAGCAACTTCCGACTCCTCCATTCCCCTGGGAAATTCGGGGGCCTTTCGGTGACTGGTCTTAGGCATTCGAGGTGCACTGGGAGTGTATTGCCGCACAGGAACCCCCGTTTCCTCCTTGTACGGTTTGCCTAGATGCTGGCAACTGTTGCAAACAAGCATTCTTGCTCCTTCAACTTGCACCGTGAAAGCTGGCCCCACAATATCTCTGCCGCAAATATCGCAGTTCAAGAGTCCCCGTTCCGGCGTCGTTCTGCGCTAACTAGAAATTTAAATTGGCTTATTCGGGTACGTTTACCCGAAGCACATGGACCGTCCGACCTTAACTCAACTTCGCAAATTGGTGGGTGTAGCGAATTATCAGTTCGGAGCTGGGATAGGCCCGACCCTTTTCAATAAGCAAGTCTTTGTCGAATGTTCGAGGCGAACCGGAAGGATTCGGCACATCTACAGAAACGGTCGTTTGATTGCGACTCTTAGGCCTAGGGACGGCTATCTGGCACTGACCCCTGATGGCGCAAGTATCCTGTTATCCGGAGTCAGGAACCCGCCGAACGTGGTGGTGCTGCAGACTGATGTGGCCGATGTTGTTAGAGGCGGTGGAGATGTTTTCGCAAAACATGTTGTGCAGGCTGATTCCAGCCTTAGACCGGCGGAAGAGGTTATTGTTACTGATGAGCGCAGGGTCTTAGTTGGCGTAGGAAGGGCTGTTTTGAGCGGCGTTGACATGATGCATTTCAAGAGGGGAGTTGCTGTAAGGCTACGCAGGGGAGTCCAAGAAGCTTCTGATAACGCGCCGGACCGATAGCTGGCGGTCACCTAAGGGCGCGTCTGGCGTATCGGTACCGAGCAACAAGGGCGATCACAACCGAAACGACGATCGCCATCACTGATCCCAATATGTCGGCGATGCTTATGTTGGTGATGCTTGCAGCTCCAGATACTGGCCTCCATGTTGCAATCAGGTCCTTACTCGAATCCATTCTCACCTCAATAGCTTGCGAATCTGAGCTTATCGAACCGGTCCATCCTTGAAACTGGTGCCCCTGTATCACTTGGGGTATCACGTTGGCTACGGCAGTTGAATTTGCATCATACCATCCAGTTCCCGTGGCATAGCCATAGGCGGATGTCACTTGCAGGAAAAATTGCAATTTGTAGTGGAACCTCCTCACGCCTCCAGACGAGAAAGTCCATGGAAGCTCTTCCAACGCGTATCGAGCACCCGGTCGCACCGACAGATAGGGAGACAGTGATACTGTGTGGTTTCCGCCATGTTGAAACTCAAGGATAATCGTGCGTGTTTGGTTAAGTGTAGCCGTTGCGACTCCCTCTCCATCGCGAGTCAGATTCGTCGTTAATGGTATCCCTACCGAATCGATTTCTACCCTGACCGCGTAAAGTTTCATGGTGTCGAGCGTCGAGTTTAACGCATTCACTTTTCCCCATCCCCAGAGCGGTGAGCCCGTCCTCGGATTGATTGAGCCCGTGAACTGGTCCTGTCTGGCATCCTCAGTCAGAATTGTCTTGATTTCATTCGGGCTGAGGTAATGATTCATTTGAAGCATCAGGGCTACGATGCCTGCAACGTGGGGTGCTGAGAAGCTTGTTCCGCGCCAGATTTGGTGATCATCGTCAGGGTCAGAGTGCCTCTCTGGGGCGTTGGTTGCCCTGGCTGCGGCGATATTCTCGCCGGGGGCAACGATGTCTGGTTTCGTTCGCCCGTCTCTTGTAGGTCCCATGCCGCTATAGAGAGTTATGTTGCCCACTGCCGCCGCGGTAACCCACCATACTCCGCGTTTGCCAATAGAAGTTGTGTAATCTATGCAGCTGGTGCATCCCGACAGCCAATAGTACTTTGTCATGTAGTCACCAACCGTTATGACGCCCCTTGCGTTTCCAGGATAGTCAATTGTGTCAGATGGGTCAATTTTGTAGAAGCCTGCAAGCGTTGCTTCAGTATTTGGAACAAATTGCCCAGGTTCCGTCCAAGCATCCCATTTGCCATCTGCGATAGTTATCGCAGTCAAAGTCATGGACCAGCGGAGTGGATTTGTGGTCGTGATCTGGACAAGCCATTCTTTGCCGCTAGCACGCTCGTCGGGGAGTATTGTCACGTTTCCGTCCCTAGTATTCACTCCTGATTCTGGCGTTGGGCCTGTGATATTGAGACCATTCGGTGTTCTTACAGAAATTGCTAGATCGTCTCTCACCGAGTACCACAGGTCAACGTAGTTGGGGTTATTCGTTGGGTCATTGATCCAGGAGACTGTCACCGAAGGCCCGGGGTATAGTCTGCCGCTCACGTGCTGATTCAAGTTTCTGGAGTTTCCTGCGACGACCGTTATAGGTACCCCATCCACTGCGAGGTCCGTAAATGCAAGTTCCAAAGGGTCTGTTCCGTCGTGGGATCCTATGCTATCTCCTAAGCTGTCATTAATTACAAATGGAAGTCCAAGGGCTTCAGCTTTTCTTGCTATGTAGTTGGTTCCGTCAAGGATGGACGCGTCGCTTCCGTCTCGGAGCTTCACGGCTATGATTAGGGCGCTTGGCGCTACGCCTTTGTAGGGTGGATTAGCTTGGAGGTGTCGGACTGTGGCTGTTCTACTAGCGTCCTGAGTGCTTAGTCGTATCCAGTACTGGCCTGTCCTGCCGTCAACGGTGTCGGTTGTCCAGTTGGCTGGTGGCGTGAAGAATACGGTTCCGCTTCGATCAAGACCCAAAGTCTGGTTCGACTCGACCTGAAGAGGGGCCCATTTTCCCGAGCCTTGCGAATACTCCCATATGAAGCTCCCATAGCTGCCCCCGGACTCGATGTTGAAGAACACTTGATTGAACCTACCCATGTTCCCGAAGTAACGGTAGTCCGATGTACTGGCCAAGAGCGGAGAACTGTTCTGAGAATCTTGGCACAGCTTCACATCATCATGCCACATCGTTCCATCGTACCTGAGACAACTTGCAAAAAGGGCGGTTGCTTGCCCGCTGCTCGCGGCGACGGCCGCAACTGCTGTTCCGTGGCCTGGATCAAACCCGTTTGTCACACCGTCGATTTCACTGCACGTAGCCGCTTCAATGTTGTTTCTGCTGCACTCGTTTCCGTAATCGAATCCCTGAGGTGCGTTGCCGTCCACAGATTGATCCCATATGTAGAGTATCTTGCTGGTTCCATTCGGGAAGAAGAAGTCTCCGTGATGGTAGTCGATGCCGGTATCAACTATTCCAACCACGACCCCTGTTCCATTCACTGAATTACCCTCTGCATCCCTCACCGTGTTCCAGACTTTGTCCGCCATTATCTCTGGGACGCTCACGTCCAACTGACTATTCACCGTCCTCGGGTAAGAGACATGGTTGACGAAATCAAGAGCGGCGATTTGGGGAAGTAGGCTTAACGGCAAATGCATAGTTGCCACATGACCAGTGAAGGTTTCCAGCGTTCCTAGCGCGAGGAGTTCTCGCATTTGTCTTGTTGACGGCACATCGGAGAAGACGATTAGAATCCTTACCTGCTCCTGGCTTTTGGTTGAACGCTCAGCAAGGAAACTACGTAGAGCTGGGTCCGCCTTCCAGTGAAGGATTACCCGGGGGTCAAAAAAGAACGTGGCACCAACAGCTTGGATCAGCGGTGAAACTGTTGCCAGACTCAGCACGGCGACCAAAAGGACCTTCTGCACGTCTCTCCGCGAACTCAACTGGCAATAGCATCCTTCTATGAATGCGTGGTCGCCATAATTGTGGCACGTCGCAATTTCCGTGCCGTACTGGATAGGGTGTATATAAGTATCTTCGAATTTTCTAAGCATCGCTCTGGAATTTCTTGTATAGGATTCTTGACCTACATCTTCAAACAGGAGTTGCTCAGATAGATCCTTAACGGGGAGATGTGCCTTTTTGTCTGAAATAATCCTCGACGGTTCCTCACTAACTATAGAAGATTTGATTGAAGTAGCCCGGAACGAAAAGCAAGTTGATCTTTCCACCGAATCTGTGGAGAGAATTGAGAGGTCACGTGCAGTTTTGGAGCAATTGGCTCGCGACGGTAAGACGATTTACGGTGTTACGACCGGCTTTGGAGCTCTGAGCAATACAAGGATCACTTTAGACCAGGCATCACAACTTCAGACGAATCTCTTGAGAAGCCATGCTTGCGGTGTTGGCGAGAACCTTACGACCGATACTGTTCGTGCGGTGATGCTATTGCGGTTAAACACACTCGCAAAAGGCCTTTCAGGAGTTAGGTTGGTAGTGCCGCGTTTGATTCAGAGCTTCCTAAACAAAGGAATCCACCCTCAAATTCCGTCCAAGGGATCGGTGGGAGCCAGTGGGGACCTCGCGCCTCTCTCACACATGGCCTTGGCCTTGATCGGCGAAGGAATCGTGGAATCCCACGGTGAACCTATGCCGGCTTCAGCAGCCATTCAGAAAGCGGGGCTTTCACCTCTGAAGGTAACCATGAAGGAGGGCTTGGCCTTGAACAATGGGACACAAATGTCCACAGCCATCGCAGCCCTAGTCGTCCACGACGCAGAGCAGTTACTAAAATCGGCAGAGGTTACAACGGCCGTCTCACTAGACGCACTCCGTGCTTTCGCACAGGCTTTCGACGCTAGACTCCACCAGGTTAGGAACTTCAAGGGCCAAGTGGACTCAGCAAGTAACATTCGATCCTTGATTGAGGGAAGCAAACTTGTTAAGGAAAGTGTAACTGGGGAGCATGAATCCGCGCAGGACGCTTACTCTCTGAGATGTACCCCTCAGGTTCTCGGTGCTGCTAGGGAAGCTATTTCTTTCGCTCGAGGATTGGTCGAGGTTGAAATGAACTCTGCCACGGACAATCCTCTAGTTTTCGCTGAAAGTTCGGAAGTACTGTCGGGCGGTAACTTCCACGGACAAACTGTGGGTATGGCCATGGATGTTGTGTCGATAGGGTTGGCGACGGTTGCGAATATCTCGGAAAGGCGAACTTACAGGATGCTGGACTCACACCTGAGCAATGGCCTCCCCCCATTCTTGGTAGGAGCGAGGGAAGCGAGCGGGCTGCATTCAGGCCTCATGGCTGTGCAATATACAGCGGCAGCGCTAGCATCGGAGAATAAAGTTCTCGCGCACCCCGCGACCGTTGATACAATACCCACATCAGGTGGCATGGAAGATTTCGTAAGCATGAGTCCCACAGCGGGGCTTAAGGCTAGGGCGATTTTGGAAAACACGCGACGGGTAATCGCAATAGAGCTGATTTGCGCAACGCAAGCCCTTGACTTTCGCGACCCCACCAAATGCGGCGGAGGAGCAAGAGCCGCCTACAAGAAGGTTCGAGAGAAAGTTCCAATGGTCAGGGAGGACCGCGCTTTAGCTAGCGATATTGAATCTGTAACCAAGATGATTTCTGATGGCAGCCTGCTTGAGGCCGTTGAGTCTTCAGTCGGCCCGCTCAAGTGATTCGCGATATTCTTATTGTCCTTCCCCACAAGCCTCGATGTTGAGAAAAGTTGGCGTATAAAGCATTGAAAGCGGCCCGCGGCGTCCCGGGCGGGCGTGATGCTATGCGGATGATGCAGAAGATGGGAATGAAAGTCGACGAAGTTCCAGCAGTCTCTCAAGTCATCATAAAAACAGCTGGGAAGGACATCGTGATAGAGGAACCCAACGTAACCTTGGTCACCGTCCAGGGCCAAGCGATGTACCAGATAGCGGGCGGGCGGGTGTTAGAGGCGGTTCCTGAAGCGCCTGTGCAAAATGCTCCTGTTGAATTGGACGTTCAGTTGGTGGCTCAGCAAACTGGAAAGCCTCTGGAAGAAGCGAGAAAAGCTCTGGCTGAAGCTGGCGGGGACCTCGCGAAGGCTATATTGACCCTTAAAGCGCAACCGTCATCTAGTTAGGGCGGAACTATCGGCGCTTCGATGACTTCAACTTTCGCCATTCTACTCTTGATCCGTTTCAATCTGAAGAAGTCTTCACGCTCCGCTTCTTCCAGATGCATCTCGATATAGCGTATTGTTCCGAGCATTCGTGGGATTACTACGAACTCCAATGAATTCACACGTCTCTTTGTGGCTGCTATTGCTTCAGCTAGTTTCTTGACCGCAGCTTCAGCACTGGAGAGTTCCGCGATTGCTTTGATAGCCTCGGCCATCTTCAGCGTAGCTTCGTCGAGCTTTATTGACGTGTCATAAACGTTGTACGGGAACCCATTCAGGGGCTTCACGTTCACCTGGATGTATGGTATGGTAACGCCAATCACATTTCTCGTCTTTGTTTCTATCGTAAACCTATCCTCAACGCCAATTGAAGTTTGCTGAAGTTTCGTATAGCCCATGGCCATTTGTGCTTCAACGAAATTATCGTAGGCCTGGACCAGCACGTTCTGTGCTTTGGTTCTGAGGGTCGCAATTTCGCGGACGAATTGGAAGAATTCGATCATGAGGGCGTCGAGTTTCTCTCTAAGAAGGTCGCGGCCTCTTTCTGCGATTTTTCGCCTCTTCCGTAATGTGAGCAGTTCCATTCGGGTTGGGTGGACGCCGGCTATTAGCTCGGGCATTCACTTTCCTGTCCCGGTGCGGTATTTTGGATGGAATTGCTTGATTGTTGTGGGGTCAATACGTTTGAGTTCGCTTTCCGGAAGCGCAGCCAGCAGGTTCCACCCCAGGTCGAGCGTCTTCTCAATGTCGCGGTTCTCATATTCTCCTTGTCCTATGAAGCGTCTCTCAAAGTCGTCGGCAAATTTCAGGTATATTTTGTCTCTAGCTGAGAGTGCTTCTTCTCCGACTACGGCCACTAGGTCTCTGAAGGCTCTGCCTTCGGCGTACGCATAGTAGAGTTGGTCGGAAACTTCTCTGTGGTCCTGTCGAGTTCGTTCTTTTCCAATTCCTTCACGCATAAGTCGGGAGAGTGATGGGGATACGTCGATTGGTGGGTAGATGCCTTTCCTATGCAAACCTCTGTCTACGATCAATTGGCCTTCAGTAATGTAGCCTGTGAGGTTCGGGATTGGATGGGTGATATCATCATGTGGCATAGTCAGAATGGGCATTTGAGTTATCGACCCTTTTGCATTGCGGATTCTTCCGGCGCGTTCGTAGATCGTCGAGAGGTCCGTGTACAAGTAACCCGGGTATCCTCTTCTTCCGGGAACTTCTTCTCGAGCTGCGGAGATTTCCCGCAGGGCTTCAGCGTAATTTGTCAAGTCGGTTAGAATGACGAGTACATGCATGTCCAGTTTGAACGCGAAATACTCTGCCGCCGTCAAGGCCATGCGCGGGGTGAGAATCCTTTCAATTGCCGGGTCGTCCGCTAAGTTGACGAACATGGTGACATGTTCAAACGCGCCTTGTTTTTCGAAGTCTTCCCTGAAGAATCTCGCTTCATCTGCCGTGATCCCAATCGCCGCGAATACGGTTGAGAAGGGTTCGCCTGTCCCCCGAACGCTTGCCTGCCGGGCGACCTGAGCGGCAACGCGGTTATGGGGGAGCCCGGCGCCAGAGAATAGTGGAAGCTTCTGTCCTCTGACAAGGGTGTTCATCCCATCGATGGCCGATATGCCTGTTTGAATGAATTCGCGGGGGTATGTTCTCGCGTAAGGGTTGATGGGTGCGCCGTGGACGTCCCAATAGTCTTCTGGAATGATCCGAGGACCGCCGTCTATCGGGTTACCGCTGCCGTCAAGGATTCTACCTAACAGGTCGCTAGAGACAGGCAGCTTGACCGTCTCACCCAAGAAGCGGACGCTTGTGGAAGAAACGTCAAGTCCAGAGGTGCCTTCGAAGACTTGAATAACCGCCAGGTCACTTCGAATTTCGAGAACTTGGCCGCGCCTTTCCTCGCCCGTGGGGGTCCGAATTCTAACGAGTTCGCCGAAGCCAACGCCTTTCACGTTCTTAACGAAGAGGAGGGGGCCTGAAATTTCATTCACCGTAGAATATTCGCGAACAATAACGGACATTACTGTACCCTCATTTTGCAACTTCAAGAATTTCTTTGCTTAGCTTCTCGAATTCGTGGTCAATTCTAGTTGACACTTCTTTGGCAAAGCCGTCGAAGGTTTCCGATGGTTGGATCTTAGCCCTCGCAATCTCTTCTTTGGCCGGGACCTCAAGGGCTCGCTGAAGTGGAACTCCCTTCTCCGTGGATTCCTTCATCTTGTCGTAGAACTTCATGATAAGAGACATCAATCGGAGTGTCTTCTCGGGTGAGCAGTAACTGTCGACTGGGTGTAGGGCGCTCTGAATGAGGAAGTCTTCTTTAATCATGCGCGCCGCCTCCAGGACCACTCGTTGGGTCTCAGATAGAGCGTCCGGCCCTACGAGCATTACAATCTCCCGAAGTTCCTCATCGCGCTGAAGCAGTGCCATGCCGTCCTTTCGAAGAGTCGACCATTCCGGACTAATCTTGGTCCGGTACCAGTCTTCGAGGGATTCCAAGTACAGGGAGTAGCTGGTTAACCAGTCAATTGCGGGGAAGTGTCTGCGCTCAGCCAATGCTTTGCTCAGCGCCCAAAACACCTTCACGATCCTAAGCGTGTTCTGAGTAACTGGTTCAGAAAAGTCACCTCCGGATGGTGATACCGCGCCCACGATGGAGACTGAACCCAGCTTATTCGGGTCGTTACCAATTACTTTGACCCTACCGGCCCTTTCATAGATCTGAGCTAGTCTCGACGCCAAGTAGGCAGGGTAACCTTCCTCGCCAGGCATTTCCTCCAGTCTGCCGGAGACTTCTCGCAGGGCCTCGGCCCACCGTGATGTAGAATCAGCCATCAATGCTACGTCGTAGCCCATATCCCGGAAGTATTCAGCTAAGGTTACGCCCGTGTACATACTCGCCTCGCGGGCGGCGATGGGCATGTTGGATGTGTTAGCTACGAGTATAGTTCGTTCCATCAAAGGTTGGCCGGAACGTGGGTCCTTAAGCTCCGGGAACGTTTCCAGAACCTCAGTCATTTCGTTTCCACGTTCGCCGCAGCCCACGTAAACGATCACTTCCGCGTCAGCCCATTTGGCCAGCTGGTGTTGCGTTATGGTCTTCCCGGTTCCGAAATCGCCGGGAATTGCCGCCGTACCACCTTTCGCGATTGGGAAAAAGAAGTCGATAATTCGTTGGCCTGTTATGAGAGGGATGTCGGAGGGAACCTTTTCGCGGTTGGGACGCGGTATGCGGACTGGCCAAGTATGCATCAAGTAGAGCTTGACTGTCCCGTGGCCCGTTTCAACTTCAGCAATTGGGTCTTCAAGCGTGTAAGCTTCCTTCGTGGCAATTGACTTGAGAGTTCCGTTCACGTTCGGGGGAACTAGAATCCTGTGCTTGACGAGGACTGTTTCCGGAACTTCACCGAGCACATCTCCGCCGGCAACCTTGTCTCCCTTCTTCATACTCGGCGTGAATTCCCACTTCTTCTTTCGATCAAGCGCTGGTGCAGTTATGCCTCTCCGAATGAAAGCTCCGCCCTTCTCTAGAAGGACAGGAAGAGGCCTTTGTGTCCCATCGAAAAATTGGTTCACTAAACCAGGTCCAAGTTCAACTGAGAGGGGGTTGCCTGTTCGTTCGACGACCTCGCCCGGTTTAATTCCTGTCGTCTCTTCGTAGACTTGAATCGTGGCCGTGTCAGCTTTGACTCTGATAATCTCACCGATAAGGCGTGAGTCGCCCACCTTGACGAGTTCGTACATGCGGGACCCGAGCATGCTTGATGCTACGACGACTGGCCCGGCTACTCGTTCAATCTTCCCGGGCTTGAAGTCTGACAATTTAGTTTCCTCTCACGAAGGGGCGCTGTCATATTGAAAGTTCGTACTTATTGCTTTCGTTACAATTCCTTCAGACCGATGGAGTCAACTGACTAGGTGTTTTCCCTCATCCATTATCTGTTTGTCGTCAATCCAAATACTGCACTTCAGCATTATGCCATCAACATGCGTCTTCGCATGCCAATTCGCACCTGTCTCATCTGGATAGGGGTCGCCGAAGGCACAGTGAACTGAAGGGAATTTTTCATCTTGCAGCAGATTCCCAGTCAGTCTCTCTAGAAATATGTTCGTTCCGATTGCGAATTCCCCTAACCTTGTTCCGTTAGGATCCTGGCTGAGATATTCCTGGAATTCGCGCCGCAGTGATTCGTTTGAGCATGTGATTGAGCTGAGGTCAACGCGAGAATCTTGCACATGTAGCGTCACAGGAGTTTTTGAGAGAACACCATACTTGGGGCTGAACCAATCTCCTAGCTCATCGATGACCATTTTGCCATTCGCTTTGAACGCTGCGGTGAATATCTCCCCGTCTGGGAGGTTACCCCACATCCCCTTTTCGGGGTAGAGGCCGTCGGACACTTTCCATCTCCACGAAGGATTGAACTCAACATTAAGTTCTGTTCCTGACTTGTTTGCGACTCTCGCCCTCTTGGAACCTTTCACAACTTGTTCAACTTTCTTTGTTAACTCAGAGATTTTTCGATAGTCAGCACACATGCCAGTTTCCATGAGTTCCTTTGTGATGCTAGGCATGTGTGCGTGCCTCGCATATCTCACCGCGGTCCTGATGAATGGTCCTCTAACTGAAAGTTCTCCCTTTTGACTCTCGGCTGCGTAGAAGGTGACGTTTGCCCAAGGAATCAGGTCGAGTATCTGTTTCGGTAATTCCTTCGCAGGGCGTTCCGTATAATCTTCGAGGACGAGTAGTTTTACGTTACCGTTTGACGTTTTTTCGGCCGTGTCGGAAATGGCTTTGCCAACTTCGAAGGTCGGCCGGTCCGTTAGAATCAGCACGTGTTCCCCATTTCTTATGGCCATACAGATTTCTACGGCGTTTCTTGCACCTTCTGATAGGGTTCCCATGGCTTGTATCACTACGAACTCTTTGAGCTGCTAATTTTCATTCGACGTATGACGATGATAAAGAGTCCTTCTGCAACTAGTACGCCAGCAAAAATTGCGAGATTCAGTGGAAACACATAGGTTACCACAAGCCTCGGGTAGTAGTTTTCATTCGGAACTTGGCTGTTGGTGAAAAATTGGGTTGTGTAAAGAGTAGTTGCATACTCTTGAGTATCTTTCACTACAAGCCCGTAGTTACTCGTGCCGGATTGCCAGTCTCTCATTATGTCGGTTATATCCCAATCCATCCATAACAGTGGGCCTAACCAGCCACCTTCGCCTGGTGGAACTGCAGCTACGGCGTGGTGTTCATCGGTGAAGTTGGGCTGATTAACCCAGTTAACTCCTGTCTGAATCCAAGGCTTCGTAAGGCGGTAAACTCCGTATAACCTGCCAGTTGAATCATCAGTCCCTAGCGTAGGGTCACCTTTAGTCCACAACCGCAGGCGAAACTCGGCTGAGATGACCCAAGCGTCTGAAGGAATCGAACTGACATTGAATTCTATCCAACCTCTCATGTTGTAAGGCGGCTTATTGTAAGAGGTAATCTCAAAATTATTAGAGAAGCCGTTATTGGCCTTTGGAACTGATTGCCAACTATAACTATGCTTATCCGGATAGAATGTTGCCGTCTTAACGGATGTCACCCAGAATGTCCCAACCGTGGAGACGGCGATAATCAGGATTAGTAGAAGGCTGAGTTTCATTGAGGGCAACCTAAGGTTGGACGAGGAGAACCAAGAGTCAAAGCCATAACTGTTGTTGTCTCTTCGGTCAGTAGCTAAGTAGGAGGCGGAAACCATCCTTAGATTCCTTTTGAACTTGGCCAGAATGAAGGCGATTCCAAGAACCGGCTGGATCAGCCACGGCGTGTCACTCCAAGACGTTGAGTCAGTTGCCGATCATTCATTTTCAACATGTGCGCTCTCGCTTCTTGTGGCAGACCTAGAGGTACAAAGTGGAAAGCATGTGAACGTGGAGCGCGTGTTGCGACTGGCCCTTCTGCACGATTTGTCCGAATCGCTAACCTTCGACATCAGCAAAGAATACTTGGAATACCTAGGCCCCAGCGGGGAGGCCGTCAAGGCCGAACTGGAACATGCAGCATGGAAACACATCACCGACGGTTTGAAAGAGCCAAAGCTCCGCCGAAGTTATTCGCGGCTTCAGAGGGAATTTGACGCGGGACAGACCCTTGAATCTAAGATTGTCCGCGCAGCTGACAGGTTAGATATTCTACTACAAGTAATTCAATATCGCCGAAAAGGCTACCCAGCACCCTTGTTGGCAGACCTTTGGAACGGGACAAACAAGAAACTCCGTTCCTCGGGAATTCCCTCAGCGCGAAAGATTCAGAAAATCCTTATTCAAGAAGGCAGGAGGCCATGGGCTGGAAAGATCAAATGAGGTGAATGTGGCTAACTGGGAGCTGCAGCACGCCCACCCCGTTCTCATAAATCCAAATGCCAAATTCACCTGAACTCGGCTCGGCAACCAGCGATAACGCGTACGGGGAAAACTGGTAGAACCCCATGTGAGTGTCGAGGTCCGTCTGTGATAGGAAGAGACCGTGACCAGGATGGGAATGATACCATCCGACAATGCGCCCCTCTATTTTTCCTTCAACGATGTCATTCGCAACCTGCGCGAGGCGCTCGGGCGGAAAGACGCAAGAAACTTTGTTCATTTCCCCGTTTCCTCCGGGTATAATGTCATTGACCCACAGCGATTGGTCTTCTAAGGCCCCCATGAGCAACCCTATTCGCTCGAAGGGCCGGTTCACGTCCCGTGCAATTCGGTCGATTACCCGATTCGTTATGAATACCTTGAACAATGTTGGTCACGTAATTAGGGGCTAGCTTGCCAGCGTCAAGATAAGATTTCAACTCTAAACTCCAAAGAAAGCAGCCTTCTACGGCCGCTTATTCACCACGAATCTGTCCATTAAAGGCGAGATTGCGCTGGGGAGGCGAAATCTGTTCTAAACTGTGAACGGCCTGTTCAAAAGCGCGGGATTAATGCCGGGGACTTCACCATGCAGCTCAGTTGAGGGGAAAGGAGGTGCAATAGATGAGTGAGATTGCGAATAGAAGGGCCTACTATCTGGCCGCCGTCGCTATGGTGGCGATAGTCCTCATTGGCGCCATAACCGTCATTCGACCTCCGACCATTCAAACAATAGGCCAAAACCCCGCTCCGAAGACGCTCCAAGTTACTGGCGTTGGCACAGTAACTGCGGCTCCAGATCAAGCAGTTTTGGTATTGGCGGTTCAAACACAGGCCGTTTCTGCAACACAAGCGGCTGGTGACAACGCGGCTGCAATGACGAAAGTCATGGAAGCCTTGGGTAGTATTGGGATAGACAAGAACTCGATTGAAACTGTGTCCTATACTCTATCGCCGGTTTACGAGAATAACGCCGATCAAACCATGCCGTCCAAAATCGTCGGATATTCCGCAATAAACACAATTCAAGTGACCATACAGGACTTCAGTTTGGTGGGCAAAGCGATAGATGCCGCCGTCTCGGCTGGAGCAAATGAAGTGCAGGGAATCATGTTCACGTTCTCCAGCGCACAGCTTGCGACGCTACAGAAACAGGCATTGGGACAAGCGATTCAGGATGCAGATGGCCAGGCGCGAGCGATGTCTTCGAGCCTAGGCGTCCGCATAGTCGGCCCGATATCTGTCACGCCGGGATTCAACTTCCAGCCAAACTACCAACGCCTCAGTAACGGCTTTGCTTCCTCACAACCGACGCCAATCCAACCGGGCACGTTGCAGGTCACAGCCACAGTGCAAGTAACATACGAGTTCGCGTAGAACGAGCTTAGCTAGAGGCCCAAGAATCGTGGCGTCACATACGTTTCGAAGTACGCGGCGATTACGAACAGAACCACTGACAACAACGACAGCATCAGCGTATCCTTAACCCCCTCAACCAAAAGAGGCCGGTCGACGCTCCGGCCGCTTAGTTTTCCGTATAACGCACGAGTAGTCGTAACATGCCAACGTGCAAGTCCAGCAAATTCTAGTATGAACGCGGGAATTTCAAAGACCCCGTGAGGCGTCAGACCAGCAATCGTATACAACGCTCCTTTCATGAGGCTGGTAAAGGAGATGACTGCACCTATTACAACAGCATTCAACAACAGTTCATAACCCAAACTAAACGCCCCAATGAAGGGCACCCACACCCAGACTCTGACCGGGTCCCAGAAGTGCCCTATGTTGTTCAACAAAATCAAAAGGTACAGGTTCTTCGTGTAAGGTGGGGGTATCGCAACATAACTCCTGGCCGACCCCACAACACCTTCGAAACCTTTCATGAGATCAGGGGATGTCACAAGAACGGCGTACGCAACGACAGCTGATAAAATGATTATCGCGAAGAACGTCATCGCGACTACGGAGATCAAAAGCTTGTTTCGAACAAGTGCAACGCGCATAGCAGCGATAAGCCCCATTGAAGCCACTAGCTCGTTCGCTGTCTCCCGCAATGAGGGCAGAATTTTGCGCTATCAGGGACCGCCCCGCCGCAAGTTGCACATTCCCTCGTCAATGGCTGAGGTCTCAGCATGGCAAGAATCTGATCTTCAAATTGTGCCTGATCTTGGAAATGTTCATTGTAATCTTTCAACAGCGTGTAGAACCAATATATCCAAAAAAGCCCCGCAGTAATCGCAGTCAATATAATGAGCAGTATTGGGTCCCTCTTGTGAGGCCGAGACGGAGGAAGGGTTAGAGACCGTGCGCCTGTTTCGTTAAGGGCGCTGATTAGAGTTGTTTGGTAGGCAGACTGTAGTTCCTCGTGTTTGCGTAGGTCCTGGGTGAGGTTGTAAGCCACGATCAGGCCGACTACTGGTGTCACAATAAGGTACAGTACCGACCAAAGACCCGCTGGCCTATCACGTTCTTCGAATAATGATTCCTCAGATAATTGCGCGAGGCGGAAGACATTGTCACTCGCGGCAATATCCGGCTCGGAGGCTGAGTATTCTCGAAGGGCCGAAAAGAGCTGTTGTTGTCTTCTGAAATGGCCGTTCCTTCTTTCAATCATATAGAAGATAGCGAAGGCACCAAATGTGAGTATGAGGTAAAATGACGCAACTGCAAAACCGTAAAGCGCAACAATCTCACCCGCTGCGGGGAGAGCACTTTCTGGCTGCTGAAGGCTGCCAACTTTCGAGGCTACCGAGACTATGATTCCGATCAATGAGACTGCGAGGCCCATTCCAGCTACAATCGGGAGCAAGGGCACGACCATCCAAATGTAACCCATTCTCCGATCGGTTGAGGAGCGCCTCCGAGTCAATTCCTCTATCTTCTGAATGAGCAATTGGGGTCGAGTTGACGTGTTTATCCCTCCAAACTTGCCTGTGGCACACCTAGGGATAATCTCATAATGCTCATCGACAGTATTCTTGGTGAGGTTTAAGGCATTGCCGAAGGCTTTCGTCTTTATGAATATTGACGCTGGTTCGGAGAATGAGATTCTGAAGGACCTGCGCCAAGTTCCGGAGGTTAAGGAATCCTATTTTGTATACGGCGTCTACGACATAGTAGCTAAAATTGAAACAGATTCCATGGATCGCCTAAAAGAAGTCATAACTTGGAAGGTCCGCAGACTGGATAAGATTCGATCCACTCTGACTACTATCGTCAGCGAAGGCAAATAGGGATCCGAGTTTCGCGTAGCCTCGATTCGAGGCCAAGAGGGGCACCCACCCAAGTCAACGGTAGGGGAGGAACTCCTTACCTAGTAGTTCGCGGGCCACAACGATTTTGTTAATGTCCGTCGTTCCGTCGCCGATCATGGCCCCTCGTATTTCTCTCAACCTATATTCGTCCAAACATTCTGTTGTATAGCCGAGTGCGCCTCGGTTTTGTAGACAGTCGTTTACTATTTCGAAGCAGAGTTGCGGCACATACCATTTGATCATGGCTGAGTATTTCGTTATCTTCTCGCCCTTGTCCTTAGACCAAAGCGTCTTGTAACATAGCAGCTTGGCAGCTTCAAGCTTGGTGTAACCTTCAACTATGCGGGATTGGACTGATTCGTATTTTCCAATAGGTCGCCCGAAAGCTGTCCGTTGCTTCACGTACTCGATATTTTCATCTATGGCTGCTTCGGCCATGCCCACGCACCACACCGCGATCAGGGATCGCATTAGGTCAAACGTTTCCATTACGTAGTAGAATCCTCTACCCTCCTCCCCAATCAAGTTGGCGACGGGGACGGTTACGTCTTTTAGCACGAAACCTCCGAAAGAGAACAACCTCCAACCGAGTGCGTCAAAATCATATCTTTCGATTCCTGGTCTGTTCATCTCAACGAAAAACATGCTAACGCCCTTCGCCCCACCTTCCTGGTCCGTTTTAGCTAGAAGGCAGTAGGCTCCACATTCATTTATCCCGGTGATGTACTGTTTCTCGCCATTCAACACATAGTTTTCCCCTTTCCGGATTGCGCGGGTTGTGATGGCAGCGGCGTCTGAACCCGCCGACGGTTCCGTGTTCGCGATTCCAAGCATTCTCTCACCTTTCGCCATGGCCGGCAGCCACTCCCGCTTAAGATGTTCCGGGCCATGCAACGATAGAATCTCCCCCATTATATCACCCAGCGGAATTTGCCACCCTGCGCGAGCAACCTCTTCCACGAGAATTCCCATGGTAACAGCATCAGCTTCCTGCCCACCGTACTGCTTTGGAAACCTCAAGCCCAGAAGGCCGGCCTGGCCCATTTTGTGATAGAGTTCCCAGGGGAATTCGCCCTTACGTTCCGAATCCCTAATCTTCGGCGCGATCTCTTTCTTGGCAAACTCTCGGACAGTTCTCCGGAAAAGTGCCTGTTCTTCGCTAAAATCAAAGTCGAGAGGCATCTCATTCACGGTTGAGTTCTGTTGTACCGCGCGTTGGCCTCTTAAGGTTGACTAGGCAATCGCGAGCTCAAAAGAGAAGTCGTCTAACCCTGAAGCGCCCTCCTGTTTTCAGAGCGGTAAGCCTTCCAATTCCTCAACCGGGAATAGAGAAAGTTCGAACGAGATCAGGGACACTAGTTGCGGGGTAGATTTATAACGAAAGAGAACTTCTTGGCTTGTGCTCCTGCGAGAGGTCCAAATTTTGGACGAGCTTGAGCAAATTCGCGAAAAAAAGATGCGTGAACTAATGGGACAAATGTCAACACCGAGCATAGACAAACCAATTGTTGTTAGTGACAGAAACTTCGATCAGACGGTCAAAAATTACCCTTTGGTTGTGATTGATTGCTGGGCGGCCTGGTGTGCACCCTGCCGCGCGATTGCCCCCGTAGTGGAAGAGCTTGCAAAAGAGTACAGCGGGAAAGTCGTGTTCGGAAAGTTGAATGTAGACGAAAACCCTGAGACCGCTCAAAAGTTTAACGTTATGGCGATTCCTACGCTGCTCGTGATGAAGAACGGGACCGAAGTGGACCGCATAGTTGGGGTCCTACCTAAGAGCCAACTCGAAGCGAAGATAGGCGCCTTCGCGTAGGAATAGCTGAAAACCAATTCCCAGACCTTCTGGGATTTCGTAATCCATCAAGGAACATGCCATTGACCTAGTTTCTTCCACGATTGAAGCCAATTTTTCCTCTGAAGCCGGTCAAAGCGTATCTTAAGAGCGGCCATTCAAAATACAGGTTTCCAGCTTTGCGAGATGAGTTGAGTGGCCATATACGAATTTGAAGGACGTTTCCCAAGAATAGCACCAAACGCTTACGTCGACGAAGACGCAAAGGTCCTAGGTGATGTTACAATCGGGCCGCAATGTTACATCGGTCCGGGCGCCAGAATCAGGGGGGATTATGGGACGATTGCGATAGGCGAGAAGACGAGCATACAGGAGAACTGTGTACTTCATGCACGGATTGATGAGAAATGCGAAGTCGGAAACCATGTTCAAATCGGCCACGGAGCGCTTCTCCATAATTGTACAATCAAAGATTACGCTGTAATCGGGATTGGCGCAGTGGTCAGCGACTACGGTACGGTCGGAGTTTGGAGTATCGTGGGCGAGGGTGCAGTAGTGACAAGCAACCAAACGATTCCTGATGGCAAAGTTGCCGTGGGTGTTCCAGCAAAGGTCATTCGAGATGTCTCAGATTCCGACAAACAACTTTGGACCAAATACAAGGAAGCCTACGCTGACTTGGCATTGAGATATCCGAAAGGCCTAAGACGGATAAGGTAGTAACGAAACAATCCTGCGGCAATGTTAAACTTAGAAAGGGCATAACACAACTGATGGGTAATGCCCAAAGAACTGATAGCCGTTCTCGACTTCGGAGGCCAGTACTCTCATCTCATAACACGCCGCGTAAGGGAATGCGAAGTCTACTCAGAATTATTGGCATACACGGCAAAACCGCAAGAACTCCTGGACCTGAAAGCGAAAGGCGTAGTTCTCTCGGGTGGTCCAGCCAGCGTGTACGATCAAGGTGCTCCCAAATGTGACCCCGAAATCTTTCGGCTTGGCGTACCTGTACTGGGTATCTGCTACGGCCTGCAAGTAATGGTTCAAATGCTGGGCGGCCGCGTCAAAGCGACAAAGCGGCGGGAGTATGGAAAAACACAACTGAACATATCTGACAGCTCTGACCTATTTCAGGGAATTAACGACTCAATGACTTCCTGGATGAGCCATGGCGATTACGCGGAAACCCTCCCCGAAGGGTTCGAGATCATTGCAAGTTCCGAAAACTGCAAAACGGCCGCTATACGAGATTTTTCACGCCGGCTCTATGGAGTTCAGTTTCATCCAGAGGTCGCGCATACCGAGAACGGACTACAAATCATAAGGAATTTTGCCACAAGAATAAGCGGTTGTGCCCAGACTTGGAATCCTCGGTCGATAATCGAAACCGCTGTGCAGCAAATCCGATCCGAAGTTGGAAATGATGAGGTGTTGTCCGCTGTGAGTGGCGGAGTCGACTCCACTACGACAGCCGTGCTGGCGCAGAGAGCCGTGGGCGACCGCTTAACATGCATCTTCGTAAATCACGGCCTTTTGAGGAAAGAAGAAGAGACGGCAATCCAGAGGGCTTTGAAGGAAGAACTCAAGCTAAATTTGCATTACGTGGATGCTTCTCAAAGATTCCTAAAACGTCTTGTGGGTGTTACGGACCCGGAACAAAAAAGGAAAATCATAGGTGAAGAATTCATCAAAGTCTTTGACGAAGAGCGTTCGAAGATGGGAACGTTTCGGTGGTTAGCTCAGGGAACGCTTTACCCAGACGTCATCGAAAGCGCCGGGACGGGTAGCCCAGCATCTCGAATTAAGACACATCACAATGTGGGAGGAATTCCTGAGTGGTCGACGTTCAGAATTATTGAGCCTTTAAAGTTCCTATACAAGGACGAGGTTCGCAAGATTGCCCAAGAACTCGGCGTGCCCGACGCAATCGTGAAAACGCATCCTTTCCCAGGTCCTGGTTTAGCGGTTCGTATTGTTGGTGATGTAACGAAGGAGAAGCTTCGCATGTGTCGAGACGCCAGTGCCATAGTTGAGGAAGTCTTAACCCGCCGCGGGCTTTACGACTCAGTTTGGCAAGCGTTCGCTGTCGTTGGGGATGACATGGCAGTCGGAGTTCTTGGCGATCAGCGCCAATTAGGGCACATCGTTACCGTGCGTATTGTCAAATCGCTGGACGGCATGACCGCAGACTGGGCTAGAATTTCGCCCGAGGTTCTAGAGGAACTCAGCAGCCGAATTACGGGCGAAGTGCCTGGGATAACCTGGGTGACTTACGCCATAACCTCGAAACCGCCCTCCACGATTGAGCCGGAGTAACGATCAGAAAATCTGGCGAATCGACATAAGCCTCGCTCAAGTCAGGAGCGAAGAAAAAGAATCGGTGAAAAAAAAGTTACGGTTTGTGGATTACTTTGGTTTGAATGAGTGGCCGCAACCACACGTCTCGGTCGCATTCGGGTTGTTCACCCTGAAGCCCTCACCCATGACTGATTCAACATAGTCGACTTCAGATCCATCCACGTATTGCGCGCTTTGTTCGTCAACTAGAAGTTTTACTCCGTGAGCTTCAATGACATTATCTCCGTCGGTCTGGTTGTCGAAGGCCAAACCGTACTGGAAGCCGCTGCAGCCACCGCCCGAAACATAAAGGCGTAGTCCGACGTTGTCTTTTCCTTGCTTCTCCATCGCCGCTTTGACCTTCTCAGCAGCCTTCTCAGTCAACGAAATCTTCAAGGTGCTTGAGGAGTGTAGCATTCTAATGCACTAGACTGCGGGTATTACGTATGGATTATTTAAGTTTAGGTCAATGAAAAACAAGACCCAAACGCATAACAAACGCTCCACCTTCCAAGTAAATCTAAGCGCTCCTAGGCGGGTTCCTCCATTGACCCAAACGCTCGGCGTCGTTTATAGCGACGCGTTTCAACAATACGACTTCGGGCCGACTCATCCACTCAAACCGACTAGGCTGAAGTTGACCTTCGAGCTGATGAGAGCAGTCAACTTACTTTCCTCGCCGAATGTGAAGGTCAGTGAACCGCGTTTGGCCAGCCGCGATGAACTTACGCTCTTCCATGATGAAGATTATGTCAACCTAATCCATGAAGTTAGCAAGTCGGGCGAAGGATTTCTCGATTTAGGAGACACTCCCGTGTTCAAAGGTTGCTACGAGGCATCAGCACTCGCCGTAGGCGCATCTCTGAAGGCGGTTGATATGGTAATGTCCGGTAGGGTAACTCATGCGATGAACATTTCCGGTGGGCTACACCATGCTCATCCAAGCCGCGCCTCAGGTTTCTGCATCTTTAACGACCCTGCTATCTCAATCGCCTACCTGAAGAAAAAATACTTCTTGGAGAAGATCCTCTACTTGGACGTGGATGCGCATCATGGAGATGGAGTAATGTATGGATTCTATTCAGACGCTGGCGTCTTGGACATAGACTTCCACGAAGACGGCCACCATCTCTTTCCTGGTACTGGCTTCACGGACGAAATAGGGGAAGGTAATGCTTCCGGACTTAAGATCAATATACCGTTATTCCCCTTAACGGGCGACGAGCCGTACCTGAAGTTGTTCCGGGAAATTGTTCCCGCCGCGGTAAGGAGGTATAAGCCGCAAATTCTGCTACTCCAATGCGGAGCGGATGCGCACGCAAACGACCTTCTTGCTCACTTGCAGCTCACCACCAAGACGTACGAAGATGTCGCGAAAATCGTTCATGAATTAGCTCATGAGGTTGCTGGCGGCCGCCTCGTAGTTTTTGGCGGCGGCGGATACAATATAGCCAATGTTGTGAGAACGTGGACGTCTGTTGCTTCTGCTCTGATTGACTACGCGCCTCCGAGAGAGATCCCAAAGGGTTGGCAGAAGATGTTTGAAGTTCTGGTCGGTGAAAAGGCTCCAGAATGCATGAGCAGTGAGGGGGAGGCGAAGCACGTACTTTCGTCCGACGTAATCCAGAAGCAACAAGCCGAGATTCTAAAGGATCTGAAACGAAGAATACCCTATCTATCGTAGCCTCTCATAGCACGGAGTTTCAGGCATTCTCTGGCATTGATTCCTGCGGCTTCAGGACTCCTGTGAGGAGGTCTTTTTGAACTCGCAAATAGTCCTCGGGTGTCCCAACGTCCGCCCAGTAGCCCTCATGTTTGTACCCAAAGATTGTGCCTTCTCGCATGAGCTTGGGAAACACATCCAACTCGAGCGAGGTCCGCCTTCCCTTTTGGATCTTGGCGAAGACAGATGGGCGAATTACGTAGACACCAGCATTTACCCAAACTTCACCAGCTGGTTGTTTTCGCGGTTTCTCAACGAAGCTTACAATTCTGTTATCCTTATCGAGTTCTACGGCGCCGAACCTTGTTGGTGTCTTCGTCTTCGCTAAAACAACTGTAGCGAGCGAGTTGAACTTCTTATGAGCAGATATTAATTTGTCAAGGTCGAGTCCTGAAAAAATCACGTCGCCATTGAGGGCTAAGAAATCGGAGCTTATCATCTGCTCAGCATTCTTGATAGCGCCTCCCGTGTCCAGTGGTTCCTTCTCGAAGCTGAAACGCAATCGTATCCCAAGCCGGTGCTCGTCCAAGTATCGCACAATTTGTTCCTGAAGGTAACCTATTGCCAATACGATCCTGTCAAATTCGTATCGTTTCAGGTACTCAATTTGGTACTCAATCAATGCCTGGTATCCTATCGGCAGAAGAGCTTTGGGTGTCGAGAATGAGGTCGGCCTGACCCGGGTTTCAAGCCCGCCGCACAGAATTAACGCTGTCCTTTCCGGTCGAAATTGTTCCATTCCAAGTTTCAAAAGAAATTCTGCAGTCTGGGATCGGTTGGTAAAGCGTGTACCGTCCACGAGTAAGTCGACTTTATGCATAAGCGATGGATCTATTGTCATACTGAAACGGCGTTTCATGGCTAGCTCAGTAATACATCACATCCTTTAATTGTATTACGCTCAATTCTTGTTTGGTGTATTTTCAATGGATACATGCCCGGCTTGCGGAAGCAGGGACTTGGAATTCGTCATGTCTCACGAGCAAGCAGCTCAGATCAAATGCACGAACTGCGTTAACCTTTGGTGGGACCAAAGCTAGTTCAGAGAACAATCCGCCGCAAACTTAGCGCGCCCTCTTGCCACGAAGAAGACTAGCCAAGCTTTGCGTGGAATTACTCCGGCCCCATACTAGAAACTGTGGTTCTCGAGAGTAGAGAGTAACTCGTTCACCAGTCCTGCGGACATGTGATACGCCGAAGGTCATACTTCGACGACTATTATTCGGTAGAGAAGTATTACCAGAAATCCTTTAATTGTATTACCTTATTCTGTGAAGGCTAGCGGTCATCCACATGATGCGTGTTTGTCCGACCTGCGGAAGTCGACGAATAGACTTGAAACAGAGAAACACTTCGGAAGTACGGATTGAATATTTGCCTGCGTTTGAGGAGTTCACCCAAGTTGTATGCGCTAACTGCCACAACCTGTGGTGGGATCACAGCTAACCCGGGAATTCGTGAGAGCCCACATCGCTGTGGGGATATGAAGTCTTATCTGTTCTTTTCTGCGCATTGCTTTCTTGCAGCGTCTAGAACGACTCTCTGTTCGACTTGGGCAACCATCCTTCGTGTGTGGACTATGACATCTGGGTTGACCGAGATGCTATCTATCCCTGATTCAACAAGAAACTTCGCGAATTCAGGATAGACGCTTGGCGCTTGGCCGCAGATGCTTACGGTTTTGCCGTAGGTGTGGGCTGTCTCGATAAGTTCTTTGATTGCTCGTTTGACAGCGAGGTTTCTTTCGTCAAACAATGGCGCCAAGACTTCATTGTCTCTGTCGGCGCCGAGTATCAGCATTGTTAGGTCATTGCTGCCGATTGAGAAACCGTCCGCCCCAGCTTTGCAGAATTCATCCGCCAATATTATGTTGCTGGGAATCTCGGCCATTATCCAGAGTTTGAAATCCTCTGACTGCACTAACCCTTCCTGTCGGAGGAGCTCACGGATTTTCACAAATTCGTCTACCGTGCGGTTGAAGGGGATCATGCACCAAAGGTTTGTCATACCCATCTCGTTTCTGACTTTCTTGACCGCAGCAATCTCAAGCCTGAATGCGGGCTCGAACCGCGGGTCAGTGTACCGGCTCGCGCCTCTCCAACCGATTAGCGGGTTCGCTTCTTTGATGGCACCCTCATATTTTTCTCCACCTTCGAGTTTAGCGTATTCGTTCGTTTTGAAGTCGCTGAAGCGCAAAATGACCGGTCTCGGGTAGAATGCTCTACAGATCGTTTCAAGTCCTGTTGACAACTTGTCAACGAATTCTTCAGGGTGCTTTTGCTCAATGAGCATCATGGGATGTTTCTTGACGTGGTCGCTTACGATGAATTCCATTCGTAGTAGGCCCACGCCGTCTACTGGTAACTGCGAGATTCTGTTGGCTAACTCTGGTTCACCAAGGTTGACGAAGATTTTTGTCCCGGTAACAGTAGGGTCCTTGAAAGCCGCCAATCCATCTGCTACTGGTTGAGGTTTCGTGTCGAGCTCGGAGGTTTCTAGCACTATTCCCTCGTACACGACACCCATCTTTGCGTCAACTGTAACCTCTTCCCCGGTATGTATTGTGTGAGTTCCAATTTTGGTTCCCGTTATGCATGGTATTCCTAATTCGCGGCTTACAATGGCGGCATGGCATGTCATACCGCCGGTATCGGTGACGATTGCCCTTGACTTCTTCATTGTCGGGACCCAGTCGGGTGTGGTCATTTCGGTGACGAGGACTTCACCGTTCTGAAACTCGCTTACGCCATCTACTGTCATGATAACGTGTGCCTTACCCGCTCCGAGGCCAGGCGATGATGGTAGCCCCTTAAGGATGATTTTCTTCTCCGCCGCTACGAGAGGCGTGGGTTTCTTAATTGGGCTCTTCTTGAGGGACCAAACTGTCTCGGGTCTAGCTTGCAGTATTAGGAGCTTCCCGGTCTGCGTGTCGAGTCCCCATTCAATGTCCATTGCATGGCCGTAGTGTTGTTCAATAGTCAATGCATATTTGGCCAGTTCAATTACCCCTTCATCTGTGATTACTTGCCGGTCCTTGAGATTCTCTGGAATCTTCTTCTCCTCTGTTCCCCCGGTCTTATTTCTCACAAGCATGATCGTCTTCGTGGGGATTTCCTTTCGGATGATTTTCAAGCTCCCCTTATCTACGTAGTAGTCGTCAGGAGTGACACTGCCCTTCACGACGTACTCTCCTAACCCATAAGATGCCTCAATCAGGATTAAGGATTCATCGCCATTTGTTGGATCCATGGTGAACATAACGCCGCTGGATTCGGAGTAGCACATCATTTGCACTATTGCAGAAAGTGCGACGTCCGCGTGGTTGAAGCCTTTCTGAACTCTGTAGAAGATCGCGCGGTCTGTGAACAAACTCGCATAGCATTCCTTTACGCTCTTAATCACATTGCCTACTCCAGTAACGTTAAGGTAGCTTTCCTGTTGACCTGCGAAGCTGGCGTCGGGTAGGTCTTCAGCAGTTGCAGAGCTTCTAATGGCGACGAACGGGTTCTTGACTTTCTCTCGTTCGGCGAGTTTCTCATAGCCCTCGGCTATGACTCGTTCAAGTTCCGTCGGCATCACCGCGGAACCAATCATCCCCCTGATTTCAGCACCAACCTTCTGAAGTGTGATCGTGTCGTTTGTGTCCTTCAAACCCTTCAGGGCATTAGCGATCTTGTCTTCCAGCCCATTCTTTGCGAGGAACAACCTGTACGCGTCAGCAGTAAGGGCGAAGCCGTAAGGGATCGGAAGCTTCGTCTTGGAAGTCATTTCGCCTAGGCTTGCAGATTTTCCGCCAACGAGTGGGACATCTTGCTTACTAATCTCGTCGAACCAAAGTAGAAAGGAACCCATGTTTCTCAGTCTCTTTGAAATGTAACACCTTTGGGCGGAAACCTTCAGAATAAGTAATATCTACGTACGGTAAATACGGCAACTTACATTGATAGGCGGCCTTCAAATCGAGCCCGATTACCGAAATCCCTGCGTACGTTGATTCCCGGGGATCTCCTCTGCAACTTCAGCTAATCATCTATGGGGAAAAGCAGTTTGTACGTCTACCTATTTGAAGAAGGGAACTCTAAGCTCAGAAACCTGCTTGGAGGCAAGGGCGCAGATTTAGCCGAGATGACAAGTCTCGGACTTCCCGTTCCTCCAGGCATAACCGTAACGACGGAGGCATGCAACTACTACAACTTACACGCATCAAAATTCCCGGATGGCTTACAAGATGAAATCCGCGCGAAAATGAAGGCCCTGGAATCAAAAACACGAAGAACCTTCGGGGACCCCACAACTCCACTCCTCGTTTCGGTGCGGTCTGGCGCACCAATCTCGATGCCCGGAATGATGGATACCGTACTCAACCTTGGGTTGAACGACAAGACGGTTAACGGGCTCATCCAACAGACGAATAGCGAACGATTTGCCTACGATGCCTACAGACGTTTCATTCAGATGTTCGGTAAAGTGGTGCTTGGGGTTAGAGGAGACGCTTTCGAGTCAATCATTCGCGAACACAAAGAGAAGTTGGGCGTGAAGTCCGACGTTGAACTCGATACGAAAACCTTGACCACAATAGTTCAAGCATTCAAGGACCTTATCAAGAAAGAAACGGGTCAACCCCATCCGGAAGACCCGGGAACCCAACTGCAGATGGCAGTAGCGGCGGTGTTCCGATCGTGGAATGGGCAAAGGGCAGTCTTCTATCGTGAGGCGAACAAAATCCCCGAAACGCTCGGTACGGCAGTCAACGTTCAAGCTATGGTATTCGGAAATATGGGCCCTGATTCGGGGACGGGCGTCTGTTTCACAAGAAATCCTTCAACGGGCGACCCAAGGCTGTTTGGAGAGTTTCTCATGAACGCCCAGGGCGAAGATGTTGTTGCCGGGATAAGAACGCCCAAACCAATAGCTCAACTAAGGGATGAAATGCCCACTGTCTACGGGCAACTGCTCGATGTCTGCAAGATGCTCGAACAACACTTCAAGGACATGCAAGACATTGAATTCACAGTTGAAAGAGGAAAACTATTCATTCTTCAAACTCGCTCCGGGAAACGAACTGCCCACGCCGCCATCCGAATTGCCGTTGACATGGTCAAAGAAGGCCTCCTGACGAAGCAACAGGCACTGCTTCGAATTCTCCCCTCGCACCTTGAACAACTAGTACACAAGCAAATCGACCCAAGCTTCAAGGCGAAGCCCATAGCAACCGGCTTACCCGCGTCGCCCGGAGCCGCGACTGGGAAGGTGATTTTCGATACCGATGAAGCTTACTCGTTGGGGTCGAGCGGGGAAGCCGTTATCCTCGTCAGGGAGGAGACCACCCCCGAAGATATTCATGGGATGATCGCTGCCAGAGGTGTACTCACGAGCAGGGGAGGCATGACCTCCCATGCGGCAGTCGTAGCCCGCGGGATGGGAAAACCCGCGGTTGTTGGTTGCGAACAGATACGAATCGATTTGGCCACTAATTCTTTCCAGACACGCAAGAATACGGTAAAGAAGAATGAGATAATCACGATCGACGGGACCACTGGCAATGTGCTGCTGGGCGTTGTTCCCACAATTGAACCGAGACTGAGCGCTGAGGCTCGGCAATTGCTAAGCTGGGCTGATGAAACTCGCCGACTCGGAGTTCGAGCCAACGCTGACACGCCTGAGGGAGCCGCGGTGGCGAGGGAATTTGGCGCAGGTGGAATAGGCCTTTGCAGAACTGAACGGATGTTCAACGCTCAAGACCGGCTTCCAATAGTTCAGGAAATGATCCTCTCGGCAACGGACGAGGAACGCGCTCAGGCGCTGGAGAAGTTGAGGCCGCTGCAGAAGGAGGACTTCAAAGAAATACTACGCAACATGCAAGACTTGCCCGTCACCATTCGGCTCCTAGACCTTCCGCTCCATGAGTTTCTACCAAAGTACGAGGAATTGATAGCTGAAGTTGCTTCCTTGAGAGCCACCGGCACAAACGTGGAATTGTTGGATGCCAAGGAACGCATGCTGAGGAAGGTCATAACTTTGGCCGAGCACAACCCGATGCTTGGCCACCGGGGTTGTAGGCTGGCGATCAGCCACCCTGAGATCTATGAGATGCAAACCCGCGCAATCTTTCAGGCCGCAGGTGAACTGCAAAGCGAAGGCGTCAGGGTTCGAGTGGAGATTATGCTCCCTCTGGTAGGTGAGGCAAACGAAATTCGTTTCCTACGCGAAAGGATAACATCCGTGGCTGCGAAACTCATGGAAACGATGGGACTCAAAATAGACTTCAAGATCGGGACGATGATAGAGGTTCCTAGGGCGGCCTTAACTGCGGATGAAATAGCCCACTATGCTGATTTCTTCTCCTTCGGAACAAACGACCTCACACAAGCAACCTTTGCATTTAGCCGGGATGATGCTGAAGCAAAATTCTTCAAGGATTACTTCGACAAGAAAATCCTGAACTCCAACCCATTCGAAGTCCTTGACAGGAAGGGAGTTGGTAGATTAATGAGGCTTGCAGTCGAGGCGGGAAGGAGAAGCAACCCCCAGCTCAAGGTAGGTATCTGTGGTGAACATGGTGGCGAGCCAAGCTCGGTCGAGTTTTGCCATGAACTGGGCCTAGATTACGTCAGTTGCTCCCCCTACCGAGTTCCAGTCGCCCGCTTAGTTGCAGCGCAGGCCGTCGCACGCGAGGGAACCGCCATCCACGCAAACGCATGAAGAGAGAAAGTAGCTGGGCGCATGACGTACCCCGAGTAAATTCACTAAAGAAACTTAGGCCATACGTGACTAGTATGGACATGGCGAGTAGTGGTGGGCCTAGTGGATATTGAGGGATTACGGTTTCTTCTGATTATTGATCAACTAACGTCGCTTTACTCGACGCCTAACGAGGAACGCTTCCATCGAGAGAACTCCCAGCAAAGACAACAATGCCGTCCAAGGTAGAAGGACGCTGAGCCCGACGCTTGGAAGCATAACGCCACCAACCGGAGTTGGATGCACAGGCGGGAATGTTGCCGGATCAACAATCAAGTTGAACGTTGTGTACGTGGTTGTGGATTGCTGAATAGAGATGGATTCGGGTTCCAAAGAGCCGCCGCTGGAAGCAAGGAATGAGGGTTGAATCACGTCACTGCTCACGCGGAACTCGATGAAGGAGACTTCCACGGTGATCGGGTAGGTTCCGGGAGGAGTAGACGGTAACGTGCTGACGATTACCTCGAAGGAGGCGCCGTTAGCGAAAGGCCCAGGGAGATTAGACGGATTAGTGGAGCAGGTCGCGCCAGCTGGAAGACCACTACAAATAATGGAGACATCAATCACTGTCACAGCTATATCAGATATGCTGAATGTAATGGTATTATGGTTTGACTGGCCTGCAATGACTTCTATGTTTCCGGAGTTGGAAATGCTCACAAACCCATCGGAGGCGCTGATGGGTCGGATTACAGCGAACGTAGCCAACACAAGGATTAAGCCGACAAGTAGAAGCTTCGTTCTTGCCAAACCCATAACCAAGTCCAATAAGCGTTCACCACACCTAATATGTTTTCGCATGTGCATAGAGGTACTGAGAATCCCAAAACAGTAGCGCTTCAATTAGGAGGCACCTCAATCGCAACTCGCGATTGCATCAAAAAACCGCACCTCCTGTTTAGTTGCCGCTACTAGGGTCGAAGTAACTGAAGCGCTGCGAACTATAGACAAGTAGCCCACGTTGCCCTCCATCCTCAGAACGGTGTTGAATGCCACCGAAGCCTCAGCAATTCTTTGAATTGTTTCGGTACCAGCATCCAGATGAGGTATGCCGTCGGTATCGATTCGAATCGGGCGTATTACGACGTCCATTCTGTCTTTGAAGAAGCTAATCCGCGGAACAATCGACGTGTACGCTAACGTAGGCATCTGATAATCCGGCCTGAAGATGAAATTGCCCAAGCTGAAGAAAGCGACCCTACCATCCTTTGCCATGAGTGCCTGAGGCATGTGTGGAGAATGCTCTATCACAACGTCCACCCCGGCCCCCAGAAGGCCCGAAACGATTCTCGCCTGTTCCTCTGTGACTTCACTCGACCAAAAACCGTAATGAATCGAAGCAACAACTAGATCCACTCCTTCAGACCTGATCTTAGCGTAGTCATGACGGCAACCGTCGAATGTAGCAACCCCGGGATTGTTGGGGGTAGCTGCGACCAGCTCAGGTATCACGAAATCATATGACACAAATGCGATACGCCAATCCCTAATCTGAACCAGTAAGGGCTGACAAGCTTCCGTTAGGTTGAGCCCAGCGCCAACAGCGAATATATTGCTTTGAGATAAAACCCTCAGAGTTCGTGTCAAGCCCTCGGAACCGCAGTCTAACGCATGATTGTTGGCCAAATTCGCAATCGTGACAGGTGCTACTTTCAAGTACAATGCAAAAGCTTCATCACTCCTCAGAGTTGATTGGTTAGGAAAACCCTCGCAGGCCAAACTGCCATTACTCGAGTTGTCCAAGACCCCTTCCAAGTTGAAGATGAAAATATCTGTGGCGCCAATGATCGATGTCAAATTGGATAGGTTTTCCACCCTAACCCTGTATCCAATGGAGTCGCCCACCGCGACCAGAGTCACAGGCTGTGAAGTAGGACGCGAGCCGATAGGCGCCTGAAGGATGAGGTACAATACGAGCAACGCCGAAAGAGCGACCAGAAAAACAGCTGCAGCTGCTCTCCTAGCCATCCCGGATTTCACCAGATAATCTCACCTAACTTATCGGGCTTTCAGGTAATTGTGTGTGATATAGCTGGTGCGGGCATCCCAATTTGAACCGTCGTCGTAGAGAGTGTTGTTGTAGGCCTAGTGGGGCGGAAGTTTACGTCTCACCAATCCTCCTGAGATAGTGGAGTTGTTAAAGGTTCACAAAAGGCGATGAGATCGAGAGGCGGGTTCGTTCCGGTCTTTTGTCATCCGCTATCGTTTCCTTCATGCTTTTTGGCGTCCCGGAGAGAAGAACTTTGTCAGGTTTATCCCTGGTTTGTGGTGGGCCGGGACGGATTTGAACCATCGACCGTCTGAACCACTGTTTCAAGTCACTAGAGAAGTACTTTCACCAAGGTCTATGGCTTAAGCACAGAGTTGACATATGTCACCTCAGAATCAAGTTGCCCGATCGGCCTTCCAACCTACCGGCAGACTTCAGGTTGCAACTCTACCAAGAAGCAATGCAGCTGAGAACTGCGCGCGGATGGGGATACCGACGAATAGCAAAAGCACTGAGCGCCGCGCACGCAATTGATGTTCCAAAAGGGACAGTATCGAACTGGCTCCTTGGTAGACATAATCCTGCAGGCCGGCTCCACAGATACTTCGAAGCGATTCCATCTCCAGAACTTTCCTACGTCATTGGGGCTGTGCTAGGAGACGGATACACAGCAGAAGATCGAGGCAATGGAATAGTTGCTTTCACGAACAAGGATAGAGGTCTCCTACTATACTATCTTGCTTGCTTGTCAAGCGTACTCGGTGCGCCGTCGGTTGGGAGAATCGCAATGGGTCGCTACGGAGTTTCGAAAGCAATCATAAATTGCAGATTGCTCGTGATCCTTCTTCGCAAGCCCTTGCCCAAACTGGCTCCTTTCATAGAAAGGTATCCTGCCCCGTTCATTAGAGGGTTTTTTGATGCGGAAGGATCGTCCATAATCACAGTAAACCGAGGGAATCTAACCGCTGGTGTCAGCGCTTCAAATACGGACGTCAGATTGCTACGATATATCTCCAGACTGCTTCGAGACCGGTTTCACATACACAGTTCGATAAGGGTCGCAAGGAAACCTTGGCGGACTGTCATTCACGGAAAACCTGTGCAGTTCAAGAAGATTGTTTTCGCCCTAAGAGTGCGAAGGATCCGCGACGTCCAAGTTTTCGCATCAAAGATCGGTTTCGCCTCCGCAAGAAAACAGAAGATACTCGGAGATGCCCTCGGTCTTATTCGCGCGCACGGAAGCCGAGAAGCCGCCGGCTACTGGCCACATGCACATCAGAAAATTGGCAATCGGTGGCAACCGATTCCGCATGAGCTGAACAGACATTAATGGTGGGCCGGGAGAGATTTGAACTCTCGACCATCTGCGTTCTGGATGTTTGGTTTGTCAGGCAGATATCCTAACCAGGCTAGACGACCGGCCCAGAGTGGCGGTGAATGGAGAACTCAGAGAAATAAAGCCTACCAAATCCGTTGTGACGATTTGGGTGGATCGTTAGGATGGGCCGGCGGTACGGCTGTTGTTAAGGTACATGCCGGGATGGTTTGGCAGCGTTGAAGGTGATATTTGCTGTCGCTCGTCCCAATGAATCGGAAGGTCTTTTTGTGGAGGAGAGAATTGTGAAGGGGAGTTGGTATCCTTGCCCAGACTCTACGATCGGATAATGCGCTTTGATAAACAGGTCCGTTTTGCGGCTCTCGTGGATGGCCACGGCCGAATATTAGAGGGAGGTATGCGTGAAGGCATCCAGCCGATCGAGCCGCTTGAGAAGACGCCCCACCTTATCGCGAAGTTAGTCTCCCTTCAGAAAGCCGAAGACCTCGCAGATTTTTTCGGGAAACCCGAGTATTCCATTCTGGTTCATGAGAAGATTATGGCTCTGCTGTTTCGTTCGGGGAAAAAGTTCATCCTTGTCACCGCGGGTAGAAAGTTCGGCGTAAATAAAGTCGCTAGATTACGGAACTTGGTTATGAAAAAGGCGACTCGCTAAGCACGTGAACCGTGCTCGTACTGTGTTTAGTCGACCGAAGGAGCGACGGTCAGGGGCACAGGTTGTTCTGGGTTCGCCAGTTCAGAGCGGGTGGTAGGCTTGCCGAGGAAACGGTTGAGCAATTGTTTCAGGTATGCTGCGGGTAACTCCCACAGCATGACTCTTTTGCTGTGCCTCATCGAATCATACATGAAACAGATGTGTGTACAAGAACATTGGTCAAGCTTTACCTGCCGAACCTCAAGGTTTCGTTCAATTGAACCCCAAAATCTGCGAAAATCCATCCCGTAGCGTCTCAGGTTTCCGATGGGTTTGCGAAGTTCGCAGACTCTCACATCTCCATTGTAGTCGATAACGACAGAGGTTTGGCCCGCGGTGCAAGGCATCTTCCACTTGGTGCGTTCAATGTAATTCCGGTATTGGGTCTGATAGCTGAAGACGTATCCTGCCTTCCAGTACGCCCTCATTAACGGATCCAACCATGACTTTTTCCGAGAAGGTTTGGACACGTAACGGAGATTAATTGGTAGAACTTCTTGGTAGAGGCGATCGAGTTTCTGTGGCTCCACTGCTTGGAGTGCTGGGTCCTTCGGGTCTCCGCGTATGATCTGGAAATAGTGCCCATCCAGCTGATTGTTCTTCTCGAAGAAGTGTCCCATGGTGGTGATTTCTTCGTGATTTTCCTGCGTTATGACTGAATTGATGTAGAGTGTAAAGTTGGGCCATAACGGTCGGAGGGCTTGAAGTTCAGCGATCGTTGTGAGTGCTTTCTCAAAGTTACCTGGGACTCCCCTGATTCTGTCATGTGTCTCGCCAAGGCCATCAATCGAGACGTCGACTTCAAAATGAAGTTCGGGGCATGTCTGCAGAATCTCTTTCACGATCTGAATCGTTTGAACGGTCGGAAGTCCGTTGGTCGGAATGCGGACGTCGCGAATGTGGTTGTTCCGATAGAATATTTGTATTATCTTGGCAAGGTCCTTTCTAAGAAAGGGTTCGCCGCCTGAGATCCATAGGTCGTGAAACTCGGGCATGGTTGAGGAAAGTTTGGTGAGTTCGTCAAAGGTTAGGTCGCCTTTGCGATTTAGTTCGAGCCAGTAGAAGCATGTTCTGCATCGGGCGTTGCAGATTGAGGTCACAAAGAGGATTACAAGGTCCAGTTGTTTTACGAAGAGAGGTTTGAGGAAAGCTTCACGGTGAGGCAAGTGGGTTCATTTCCGTAAGTTTGTAGGTTCGGCCTCGCCACTCAATTTCATCTGTCCGAACCGACTTGATTATGCAGTATGTCATAACCCAAGGGACAATAAGGCTTGCGATTGCTTCTTTGAATCTTGTTCTTTCGAATTCTCTCTTGAACTCGGGCATGGCGCGGCTGAAGGTCGAATTTCGCTGGGCGCTTCGCAATATGCCGAAGGCAGACGGCGCGAATAGCAGGGCCGATGGAACCAACCACGCTGGCGCAAACATCACGCCAAGTGCCCCGCTGAGGAGGGCCAGTAGAAACACGAAGTCGAAGAATGCGTATGCTGCCGCCGCGTATTTCCATAGGCCGCGGTTGAAGACTTTCGTTAGCGTCGTCTGGCGTGTCGCCCATTCAAGAAAACGTTGTAGGTCAGTGTGATTGAAGGTGGCGACGGTGCATTGGGGAAGAAAGGAAATTCGGAAGCCGTGCCTCCTCAGGGCTGAATTAAGGGTCAAATCATCGCTGACCGCACTCGCCCATAACTGCCTGATTCCAATCTTATCCAGGGTCTCTGCTCTTACCGCCATAGCTCCACCCCATGGGAAGTTGTACCGGTCGTTGAAGAGCAAATTCGTTCCTGAAGCGTTCCAAGCAGCTTCAACATATGACCAAAATCCGCCCCGCGAAGGAAAGTGCCAACGGAAACCAGTCGTAGCTCCCACAGTTTCATCCTTGAGAGGGTCAACCAAGTCCTCAAGCCATCTAGACGAGACTAAGGCATCGCTGTCGATGATGGCGTAGACCTCAGCTTGCCCCCGGTCTCGTGCCAACGCGGTAAGGAGTGCTGCAACCTTTCCGCTAGCAGAGACGGCCGCATCTGACGTGTAAAGACGAGAGTTCCCCTCCAATTGGCGCGATAACGCAGACTTGGCCACGGCGTAGGCGGGGTCTTCGGTTGAATCACTTACAATGACAGTGTGATAGTTGCCGTACTCTTGTTGTAACGCAGCGTTTAGGTTTCTTTCTAAACCTGTTTCGTCGCCCTTGCAGGGCATAACTAGGCAGACTCGAGGACGAAAGGCTTGCTTCGGTCTGGCAAGCGCGTTTGAGACTTTGCGGTCAAATTCCACGCCTAGGTACAAAGAGTAAAGAGAGGCTACGATAGCCAGAAAACCGACGACGAGTAGGAAAAAGTAAGTGCCTTCTCCCGGGGACAGAGGAGATCCTCACTGACATTCAAGACGTACGGAGCTAGGCTTCGATGACTTCGCACCTTATCTGTTTCAGCAAAACTGCTGCTTGTTCCGGGTCAATCTTAATTGTATAGAGTTGCCTTGTGGTTCGGAGTTTCAGTTTTACAATGTCCTTCAATCGTTTCACGCGGCATTCGGTTGCTCTTTCTGAAATCTTGACGAATTGTTCTGTGTCAGAAATTTCCGTTGGCATTCTTAGCTCGGCTCTTTCGTCGGTAAGAACGATTTGGTGAATATAAACCTGAACAGAAATCAAGACGTGAAAATCAGAAGCTCTTCTTCATACCGCCTTCCATCAACTACTGAACCAGGGGGCTTTCGCTCGACATGCCTTTGGGCAAGTAGCTCACCGAGTTTTCGGTCAGCTTCTTCACGTGAAATCGCGGGGTTAGTGAGCATTTGGAGTGGAACGTCTATGCCGAGAGGGCGAGAGGGCATTACGTGGCGTGTTACTTTGTGGGGCAAGAGATGTCCCGTTATGCCGAATTCGCGAATTTGCTGTTTGGTGAAAATTGGTACTGAAATAATGAAGTTCAGTCCGTTTGACCGGAGTTCTTGGAGGGCCATAGTTTCCGACAGGTACGTCACAGGGTACCCTTTCGTGACCATGGTTCTTTCCAGGCTCACGGCTGTTCTTGCCCGTTGAATTGGATCTATTGAATCAGGCAGAGAGAACTCTGCCCTGTCTCGGGTTAGGATGATCGTCTGGGGGGTGTAGTTCATGCTCGCCAAGTCAACGTTGCGCCGTGTGTAGTTCAGCCCGGCGTCTTTCAGCAATCTCTCCGCAACGGTTTCGGCTTTGTCAACAGAGAATAGTCTGAACCAGGCTCCAACCTTGATCTGAGGACTATCGTAGTTGACTAGGCAGCAAGGTACGAAACGACATTTCAACAGCTTCAAGGAGTTGAAGCGGTGCATGCCATCCAAAATCACATAATCTTCCTGATCGACGACCAATGGGTCCCGAAGTTTACCGTCCTTTAGGACATCATTCGCCAGCGATCCAACAACAGGGTCTATTACTTCTTCGTGCGGTTTGAGCTCGTCAAGGTCAACCATTGAAATTCTGAAACCCAGGTTTGACGAGCTAATTTCCAACCTTCAGCCCTCGGGACGCAGGGACGTGATTGGAGTAGGCTCTAAGGGTTACTGACAAGTCTTCGTTTTGAAAAGGGCAGTAGGTTGGAAGAATAAAAGAATAGGGAAAACTGGTCGGCTTGTTCCAGACGCGTCCTAAGATGGATTCTCTACTTCGTGAACTTCGTCATCTTAGTACCGCAGGTCGGGCAAGTCGCACGCATCATGTTGCGGCCCTTCGCAGTCTTTTCCATCGTGGTCTGATCGTCGGGCACAGTTTTCTTCTCCTTACATTTCACGCAAAACATTTCGGCCAATGAACATTCCCTCCCTTTTTGAATCGACTTGGTGTTAGCGGATGGCGAGGCCATAAAAGGCTTTGGTAACGAAACCTGAAATTCGCAACATTACTTAATGAACTATCTGAATTTTGATTAGTAAAAAGGGTTCTGTCAAGAATACGGGACACGTTTCGGCGTGTAAAGTGTCGGGACATGGAGAACTAGATTGTGGTAATGTCAAGTTGTCGGTGATAGGAAAACCTGTGAAATTTCGGTTGATGGGTTAAGTTAGGTTATGGTGATAGCTGGTTAACGTCGGTTTGCGCGGCGTTTAACGCGGAACGCTTCCACCGATAGCACTCCCAGCAAAGACAACAATAGCGCCCAGGGTAGGAGAACTGTGAGCCCGACGCTTGGAAGCATTACTCCACCAACCGGAGTTGCATGCACAGCAGGGAACTGAATGAAAGTAGCCCCCAAAACAACGTTGTTAGCTGGCATGGCGAAGACACAAGGATTAGAAGAACACGAGACACCAGTCTGAGTTGACCACGATGAAAACTGCCAACCAGAACTAGGCGTAGCGGTAACCGTCTGTGAACTGCCAACCGTCTCACTGCAACCACTGGGAGCCGGGCAATTCGGGCTAACAGAACCAGACCCCGCATCAACACTCGTAACCAAGTTCTGAGTGGGGTTGAGGGCTATGCCAGCCTCCGCCCACTCGGTCTGCTGGGTGCTGCTAGAGGCTGGAAAGTTTGTAGGCGAAGACACAGGGTCGGAATACTCGGCCGCTGTTTGACACCCAAAAACCGGACAAGTGACGGGGGAGAGAGTAAACCCAGCCCCAGCTGTAGTTGTGCCACTCGGGGTCGGGGTGCTATAGTATACCACTCCAAGTAGAAAGGCCCCGACTGGAAAGCTGACAGTGGTGGATGTGGAGAATGAACCAGAGGGACCAGAGCCTGCGGCTGTTGGCGCCCCCGTGGTCGTCACACCAGCCACCTCATAGATGTAGACTTGATAAGTGGTGGTGAGTTGTCCACCTTGATGGCTATTGCTAAATGTCACTGTAACTTGATCTGGTCCGCTGGAAAGAAGAGTTGCAGTGTAGATAGCCGCCACATGTCCAGGGTTAACAGTTGCCATTACGGCTTGAGTGAAAGTTGAACCCAAGGAGTCTGTGAGACCAGTGACCGCACCGAACTGCTCAAATGCCAAGCCTACGACAATCACGTCCCCGATCGCAACGTTGTTTGAGAAGGTAACCGCGACCACTACGGGATTTCCGCCGCAGACACACCCGCTGGTATTCTGCTGGATTAGCGTTGATGCGGCATGAACAGGCAACGGCTCCAACACGAACAGAAACATAAACACGACTAACAGTAACCCAACCCCAGCCGTCACACGTCTCACGAATCAGCACCCTAGCGTGGAGGTCGGTTCCTGAACATAAGACAGTTTCGGTTCTCGATTCAGGTTCCGAGTTGGAAAAACAGTGTTTCCTTAACAAGGTGAATTTGGTTCATCGCGTCTCAATTGGTCTTACAAGGATTCGTAGTTTTGCGGCTGGCGTTCTGAATTAGAGTGGTGATAGCTAACGTTGCTTTGCGCGGCGTTTAACGCGGAACGCTTCCACCGAGACAACCCCCAGCAAAGACAACACTACAGCCCAGGGTAGAAGGACAGTGAGCCCGACGCTTGGAAGCATCACTCCACCCACCGGAACATGCGACACCGCCAGCTTAGTAGGTGGCGTGATTGCTGGGCCCCCAGGGTCAGTAACCGTGCCACTGGCATCGGCCGTGAAGGTTAACGTGATTACGGTTCGAGTGGAATCAAGCGAAGCCGACGGAAACTGAGTCCACGCACCAGACTGAAACTTGTAGTAAGAAAACGTGCCGGCAGGCAAAGGACTTGGCAGGGTTTCAGTTACGTGAACCGTCTGCCCAGACCCTACGCCTACAATTGTGAACGAGAACAACCCAAAAGGAAATGTTAGCCCCGCCGGCGGAGGAGTTGAGATACTGGATAGGGGTGAAGCGGTTAGACTCGTGAAGCCACCTGCATCAGCCGCAAAACACCCGGACCCACCCGTAGAAGCAGTCACGCACTCCGTCGTGGGTGCTTGGACAAGCTGAACAGCAATCAAAGTCCAACCGTAAATGTTGGTACTTGACCATGTCATGGTGACCGGTGAGGAGGCGGGTTTGTCGCTTCCAGCCCCCACCACAGCGCCCGACACCGGCACGAGCCAACGTTGATTCTGACCGGTGCCAGCGGACCAGGTTCCGGCCCCCGTGTTAAGCGCCGCCAACGTGTCGACAACCAGGTCACCGGAATTCGCGTTCACATTAACGCTGACTGGAAGACTTGGTGTTCCCGGAGTGCTCCCGGAGTTCGCGGAGTTGAAAGAACCCACGCTTGCTACATTGAAGTAGGATGACGACCCACCAACTTCACCTTCAGTGAAGGGTCCCGTGGCCGTGATTGTCGCCGTCCCCATCGACGGAGACAACAGATACCACATCTCAGCTGATGGACTTTCACCATATTGGATGGTGATGAAGGTTAGGGATTGCGACCCATACGTAACTGACGCGGCGGCGAACCCCCCAGGGCTAGAGAGCCCGACTATCAGAATCGGGTTCGGACCGGAACCAACCGTATGCGACCACGTCAGAGTAGTGCAGCTTGGGGTGCAGGATGCGTTGGCGGTCGAGTCGAAAGTGATTCCAGACAGGCCGTGAGCGCTGGGGAATCCAGCTGAGAGAAGCAGCCCCATTACCGCTACAAGCATAATGTAGGCTTTCGAGTAACCTGGGAAGAAACACCGAATGGCCATTATGAACGCACTTGTACAGCCCTCGGGAGGCTGAGTATTTAACACTACCCAGAGGATTTGAGAAAGGAACCGGGACAGCGCAAGACGCTTACCTTAGACTGCTCCCAAAATTACGATGAGAACTAGGATAGTAGGAATTGATGAACTAGATGATGGTAATGTGAAGTTGTCGGTGATAGGAAACCTGTGAAAAAACGGTTGATGAGTTAGGTTATGGTGATGGTTGGTTAACGTTGTTTTGCGCGGCGTTTAACGCGGAACGCTTCCACCGATACAAATCCTAGCAAAGACAACAATAGCGCCCAGGGTAGGAGAACTGTGAGCCCGACGCTTGGAAGCATTACTCCACCAACCGGAGTTGCATGCACAGCAGGGAACTGAATGAAAGTAGCCCCCAAAACAACGTTGTTAGCTGGCATGGCGAAGACACAAGGATTAACCGTAGGACCCCCAATACATGACGCTCCGGTCTGAGTTGACCACGATGAAAACTGCCAACCAGAACTAGGCGTAGCAGTCACAGTAACCGTTACACCAGGAGTCTCAGAACAACCTGTAGGTGCCGGACAGTTCGGATCAACGGAACCAGACCCCGCATCGACACCTGTAAGAACCTGAATGAAAGTGGCCCCGATAGTAACAGTTACCTCACCAACCGGCATCACGACTTGACAGGGATTAACCGTAGGACCCCCAATACATGACGCTCCGGTCTGAGTTGACCACGATGAAAACTGCCAACCTGGATCAGGCGTAGCGGTCACAGTAACCGTTACACCAATCGCTTCACCACAACCGGGTGCCGGGCAAGGGGTGCCAGGAGGCGCAGCACTAACGGAACCAGACCCCGCATCGACCTGTGTAATCAATATATCACCCCGACCTAAGGCGGGCTGCAGGTTAACCAGAATTAGCGTTAGGGCTAGGAGAAGGACGACGCCGACGAGAATACGTGTAGTTCGCAACACGACAACCAAGAGATGGGACACCTCCTCAGTATATAACGCCTACGCATTGAAGCCTAAATGGGATCAGTCTGTGTCGACGACAACGTCCGCAATCTCGGCGGCCTTACCCAACGTAACTTCGCCGTCCTTGTAAAGCTCTGCTGCACATGACGATTGGGTGCAGTGCACCCTTCCGCCTTTCGTCCTCAAGATGACCAACTCCCAATGGTTGGATGAGAACGTGAAGTTGTCGGTTGATAGGGAAGCCTGTGGAAAAACGGTTGATGAGTTAGGTTATGGTGATGGTTGGTTAACGTTGTTTTGCGCGGCGTTTAACGCGGAACGCTTCCACCGATACAAATCCTAGCAAAGACAACAATACGGCCCAGGGTAGGAGGACGCTGAGCCCGACGCTTGGAAGCATAACTCCACCAACCGGAACAGGCACTGCTAGCTTAGGGGCTGGTGGGGCCGGGACCGCTGGGCCCCCAGGGTCAGTAACTGTGCCAGTTGAATCCGCCGTCAAGGTTAACGTGACTATGGTTCGCGTGGAGTCAAGCGATGCCGATGGGAACTGAGTCCACGCACCGGATTGGAACTTGAAGTAAGAGAACTGCCCAGCAGGCAACGGGCTTGGAAGGGTCACAGTCACATGAACCGTCTGTCCAGACCCCAAGCCTGCAATCGTGAACGAGAACAACCCAAAAGGAAATGTTAACCCCGCCGGCGGAGGGGTTGAGATACTGGATAGGGATGAAGCGGTTGGACTCGCGAAGCATGGTTCTCTCGAAAACATCCTGCTTCATTTGTCAAAATCACCAGCCAACACCATCCGCTTCAATTGCTTCCGAAGTCGAGCACTCAAAATGACCTGTCTCCCATCAGGAAGAAATGCTACGGTGCTGTCGTTTGGGTGTGGAACTAGGCCTTTCTCGATAATTGTTCGTCGTGCATCGGCGCGTTCTTTCAGCTTCATGGAACGGGTGAGGTTAGCCCTCCATGTCCACTTAGGTTTCCGGTTTCGGCGAATGCCTCCCGATTCAGTCACCCTGGGAACCAAAGGGCCATTCGTTCTTCGAGAAAACGCCTTTTCATCTCGAACCCTTCGCGGCTTGGTGGAGTAAACTCCCATTTGGGCGCCGGCTGCGCGTAGAAATTGGACTTGACGGGAGCCGCCATCTCTCGGCCGACCTCCACAAAACACACTCCCTCCCCAGCAAATGCAGCGTTTTTCTTCTCCCCGCTTATGTCCTGGCGGATTCTTTCGGCAACGGTCTTCCCCTGCTCGTCGGCAAGGACGCCGGCCCTTGGGAGGAGGGCGCCCTTAGGAATCTTTGGTCCAGCGCAGTCCCCGACCGCATAGATGCCTTCAAATTTCGTTTCCATTGTCAGAGGGTCCACCGGCACCCACCCGGAATCGTCTGTCAAACCTGATTGCTTCAGGACACGGGGGGCCACGTGGATGGGAACCGCGAAGACCTGGTCGTGAGGAAACGAATCGGTTTCGGTGCGAACGGCCCGCTGTTGAATCTCCATGAGTTTCTGGCTGGGTCGATATTCGATCTCGCGCTCGGTGAGGAGACCCACAATGTTCCTGCCCGCATCCGGCCCTAAGATCGTGAGGGGCTGAGGCTCGGGCGTGATCAAGCGCAATTTGACTCTGTCCCTGACGCCTTTCTTTCTCAGCACGTCGTCGACTATCATGGAGGCTTCGTAAGGCGCCGGCGGGCATTTGAACGGGAGGCCGCAGACAACAATGTTGATCGTTCCGGACGCTGTTTTCTGCAGTAAGTCTCGGATTTCAGCACAGCCACTCTCAGTGTACAAATTCCTGACGTTCCATTGAAAACCCGGGGTAGCTTCAGGCGCATAGTCGGCTCCCAGGGCGATAATGAGGTAATCGAAAACCAGTCGTTGTTTTCCAACCAAGGCCTCCCTGCTCTGCGGCTTAATCGAGTTGACCACTCCTTCCACGTAGTCAATCCCTCGTTTCGGAAGTTCGGCTCGGTTTCCAGCGAGTTCACCAGGCTTTCGGGACCCATTAATCACCCAGAGTTTTGTCAACCCCATCATGAACAAGCGCTGCTGGTCAACCAACGTGATCTTATGGTCCGTGCTCAGATTTCTTCTCAATTCGGTTGCGGCCGAGAGGCCGCCAAACCCGCCGCCAAGTATCAGGATGTTCTTGCCCAAGGGCTCTCTATCTTCTCACTGATTGCGTCTATGCTATGAACTCTTGCTGACTGTTTCGAGCATTTCTCTAACTCGCTTTAAGCCACCTTCCAATTGCTCCCGTTTTTCGCCGAAACTGATTCTCAGGTACTTTCGCACGTTGAATTGGGAGCCCGGAACGACTAGAGGACTCTTTTCTCTAAAAAGCCTGAACGCCCCGAGTCGATGCTCAATGAGTATTTTACGAGTGTGATGGCTCCGGCTTGAGGCTTAATCATTGAGGCTAACGGACCAAGCGAGCCTTAGAAGCGGGGGAGAGGAGCGGAAACTTCGCAGCTGTCTCAGAAGCATTGATCAACATGGCATCGTCCCTTCTTGAGTTGGGTCGAATCGATGAAGGTTTTCGATATTCGAGGGTTCGAATCCCTTCGAGCCCACCACGTTAAGCAACTGAGTCCGGCTGACAAAGTAGTGGACCTAAGGAACCCACGATATTGGCAATAAGGCTGCCCTCCTAACTGATACAGGGAGGATCGATGAAGGCCTCACGCTCTGGGAGAGAGCTTACGAATTGTCACTTCAACATGAACATATCTTCAAGCCTTTCGGGCTTCTCTTAACTTGAGTGTATACTGGTATCCCAGAGACATCATTAGGGCTCGCCAGTTCATGGTGAAGCGCCTTGAGTTAGCTACTAAACTCAATGACATTGTGATGCAGGCTACCTGCTTGGGATGTTTGTCGTATTTGGACATCCTAAGAGGCGACTGGGCGAACGCGCGTAACGAAGGCGACAAGGCCTTCGAGATCTATGGAAAGTTAGGAGCCTTCCTTGACCTCAACAATCTCGTCCGCAACGATACCATGTGCTTCTCGGTGGACTGCTGCGGCGGCTTCTTTGTTGGGGGCGTCGATCATACAAAACGCTTTGCCCGTCGACTCGTCGAACCAGTACTTCAGATATTTCACTCCGTATTTTTCCTGAACCTGAAGATCCTTTGCGTGTGCGGCCATAATCGCTTCCGCCGTAAGCCCGGTAATCTTGTAGTGTATGTCCATGTAGAGCGGCATTTTTTAATGTCCTCAGTGCCACTGTGCGGGATGCCCCTAAATTTATGTTTTGATGCTCCTAATCTCACCAGGTTTTCTTCACATTGATGAAAAATGTAGAGGTTTTGAACTAATGCACATTGCTCTTATCCAAGATTTGCTCAAGGGGCCATTGCCCCCTGGGTCAACGCTCCTAGTCGAGTATGATCCAACATCAACCTGGTACCAAGCATCCCTCTCCATCGCAGCGGAATGGTTGAGAACAGGCGGAGTGGTTAGCTACCATGTTTCCGCACAGCCACCTGAGAACATCCGTTCACGGTTCACTCAAATGGGCTTGGATGTTGAGAAGCTCGAAGCGAACGAAAAGCTGAGAGTGTTTGATTGGTACACAGCCACGCTTGGCCGTAAGTCAAATGAAAGATACGCTTTCTACTCCTTGAAGGCTGCAGATCTGAGCGTACTCTTCGCAAAGTACCTTATGGCAAGCCCGGATTCGGACTCTCCGACGGTGGACGCGATACCTCCTCAACCCTCGCCTGACTGGTTGAGGATCACAGATGATGTTTCATGTCTTGCGAGATTCAATGTAGAGAAAAGCTGGGTCGAGTTTGTACGGACGAGAATGATTCCGATTGGGTCTCTCTGGAAGTCTACTGGCATTGTGGGAATTATGCGAGGTATTCATAGCGACTGGGCCTACAAGAACCTTGAAGCGGCCAGCGATAGTGTGATCGATTTCAAGCTAGACGAGACGGGGGATGAGGCTACAAACCTGATTCGGATCAGAAATATGCGGCTTGTGGGCTTCGACTCAAAGTGGCATGCGCTAATGACAAGGGACAACCTTGAGGTTGCGTTTCAGGGTTAGAGAAGGTCACAAGGAGAACTTGTCGGCCGTACCTTTGCCATAATGGCCGATCCCATCGTGTGTGTGGAATGGTGCCCGGGGGGTGCGCACCACTAGACCCACGCACACACTTAAATTTCAGCACTCAGTGCTGCGCCGAATCTTCGAAAGCAAGATGGAGATGGGAGGTGTCAGATTGAATGGGAGAATATGAAAATGTTCTTGACGACATAAAGAAGACTATGGGCTTAGTGCTTGATCAGTTCACTGCGATTCCACATGATGCACTTCCTCACGAATGGGCGGAGATGAAGAAATTTACTTTCTCAGAAACCAAGATACCTGCCAAATACCGTGAGCTCATGGGGTTAGCGGTTGCGTCTGCAATCCACTGTCCGTACTGCATTCATTTCCATACGAGAGCCGCCAGAATGAACGGAGCTACTGATGATGAAATCGCCGAAACCGCCTTCCTAACTAGATTCACAACTGGTTGGAGCGCCATACTTCACGCGGCCAACATTGACTTTGACAAGTTCAAGAAACAGTTCGCACAAGTCGAAGAGCACCTATCAAAACAGACGAAACACTGAACCGTGCTCAGCCTCTTCTCAACTCTTTTTCTTTCCTTTATTCACTCTTCGTAATGGAATGAGAACGGGATAAGTTACTGCGAGCGAAGCGAGCAGCGTGAAAGTGTGTGTGTGGGTCTGCTGATGCGGGCGACCGAATTTGAACCAGTCACTGGCTAGTTTTGTGTGTATGCGTCAGCTGGTGCGCGCACACACACGATGCAGATGAGTCGAATCTCCTTTGGATTTGACAGAACCTCAAGAAACGATGAGACCATAAGCAAGTGAAAGCGATAGCAGCAGGTTGGTTAAAGGAATGCCAGCCCGAAAACTAATCTCAATTATCGGCACCGGCAAGCTCGGAAGCGCAGTAGCCCTTCAAGTGGCTCAAAGAGAGCTCGGCGACCTAAGATTGGTGGACATAATCCAAGGTCTTCCCCAAGGTGAAGCCCTCGACCTGGGACAGATGGCGGCGGAACAGGGAGTTGATGTGGATATTGTTGGTTCGAATGATTACAAGGACATCGCTGGCTCGGAACTTGTCGTTGTGATCGGAGGTTTGGGAAGGAAACCGGGAATGACGCGGCTTGATTTGCAGGAGAAGAATGAGGCGATCATTCGAGGCATTAGCGAGAAGATTGTGGAATACGCTCCTAAGACATTGGTCTTGATGGTGACTAACCCGCTTGACGTGATGACCTACCTCGCCTGGAAGGTCACGGGGTTCGAGCCCTCTCGAGTCTTTGGCCAAAGCGGAATGCTGGATACGATGCGGTTCAAGTATTTCATCGCCAAAGCCTTGAAAGTTTCAACGAGTTCGGTTCAAGCCGTTGTTATTGGTGAGCATGGGGATTCCATGGTTCCCCTACCGAGGTTCTCAACTGTGAACGGTGTCCCGATAACCGAGCTACTCACACCCGCGGAGGTCAACGATGCCGTGGACCACACCAGGAAGATCGCTGCGGAAGTCATTGCCCTGAAGGGAGCGACGATATACGCACCAGCACATGGAATCGCGCGAATGGTTGAGACCGTAATCAAGGACAAGAAGATGGTGCTCTGCATGACGGCGCACTTGAACGGTGAATACGCACTCAAGGATGTCTATGTGGATGTCCCAGCAGTTCTCGGCGCACGGGGTGTCGAGCGCATAATCGAACTGAAGCTGAACCCTGAGGAATCAGCGGCTTTTCAGAAGTCCGTTGAAGTCGTGAAGGCAGCCTGCGGCCAGCTGAAAACGGTCAAGGCTTGAGTTTGACCCCATTACGGGCCTCGGCTACGCGGTTTGCGATTTGCGCGGCTACCACGCCTGCGGCTATCCCCGAATCGATGTTTACAACCGATAGGCCAAGGGAGCACGCCTGAAGCATAGCCATCAACGCCGCTTGCCCTTTTCCGCCATAACCATACCCCGACGAACTGGGAACAGCAATGATGGGCATGTCTACTAGCCCCGCAACTACCGTGGGCAACGCACCTTCACGGCCCGCCACGACGACCAGGCAGTCAACGTTCTTCTTTACCATACCCGTCAACGGTTCCACCAAGCGGTGGATGCCGGCGACTCCTGCGTCCGCCTCCAGGAAAGTTTCGCAGCCCATTTCTTCCGCAATCATTGCTGCCTCCTCAGCGACGGGAAGGTCAGCCGTTCCGGCAGTTATTATCCCGACCCTACCGCCAGTCTCCGCTTTCTTGTAAGCAACCCCCCTGATCACGATTGTTGTGGAGTGTGGAGATTTTTTCATTTCATAACCAGTGAACCGCTCATTCAACTTGATGAGTTGCTGCTCAGTAACTCGACTAATGATCGCTCGGCCATCGCTCTCAATCATTCGGGCGCAAATCTGAATCAGGTCGCCACTTGATTTTCCTTCAGCGAATATTATCTCGGGGACCCCGCGTCGAACAGTTCTTCCAATATCCAGCCGGGCTATGTTCGCTATATTCTCTATCGCATTGATTTTCAACGCCCTTTCAGCATCGTCCACAGAAATCTCGCCCCTACGTAGTTTTTCAAGAATGTCTCGCAAGAAATTTCACCAGCGTGGAAACATCTAAGTACAAAGAGCTACGAGATGTAACATAAATGTTAACAGCAAAGACTCCTAACCAACCGCAAGAACTCGACGTGTTTCTTCCAGCAATGTCACCTGCCCTTCGCGCGAAAGCCGACGAAGCATTGAAGATGCTTAGAGGATTTGGCAATGTGCTGGTCGCTTTCTCAGGTGGGATAGACAGCACCCTTGTTGCGCTCTTGGCGAAAGTTGCGGTTGGTAAGAATGCGGTCGCCGTGACCGCGGATTCTCCCAGCCTTGCAAAATCGGAATTGGAACAGGCGAGAAAGCTTGCTGAGGAAATTGGGATAAGGCACATGGTGATCCGAACTGAGGAGCTTGATGATCCGAAATATGTTTCCAATCCAGCGAACCGATGTTACTTTTGCAAGAAGGAGTTGAGCGAGAAACTTAAGCTGGTGGCTGCAGACCTTGGCGTTTCGGTTATTGTGGATGGGACCAATGCTGATGACTTTGTCGGACATAGGCCGGGTGCAGCAGCACTAGCTGAGGAAGGCGTAAGAAAGCCACTATTCGAGGTGGGCATGACGAAGGTCGAAGTTAGGGAGTTGTCGAGGCTGCTTGGTTTGCCGAATTTCGATAAACCCTCGATGCCCTGCCTATCATCCCGCGTCCAGTATGGCCAGATTATTACCCCTGAGAGGTTGACGAGAATCGAGAGGTCCGAGAGTTTCATCAGATCGATAACGGGAGTTAGGGAGTTGCGTGTCCGTGACCACGGGAACTTGGCGAGGATTGAGGTTGGTGAGGATGAGCGCCAGTTTTTCTTCAACGAGAGCGTGTTGGATAAGATAGCTGCTGCGTTGCGAGGGTACGGGTTCACTTACGTATCGTTAGACATAATCGGTTACCGGTCAGGCAGCATGAACGAAACGTCGACTTCCACGAAATCGAAAGGTACAGAAAAGTAGATTCCTGTTTCGAGTGCTGTCAAATCAACCTTACAGGATGCAATATCATACTATGGATTTATATTTCTATAGTTCCTCGCTTCCAGGGAGGAATGGCTTTGGCTAAATCCATCTTGGTCTCTGAGGAGACCCATCGGCAGTTAATGATGGCAAAGATGGAGATGGGTTTCAAGTCCTTGGATGATATGCTAGCTAAGGTGGTCTCCGAGATTACTAAGGCAAGATTCCTTGAAGCCTCAGCCAGTTTCAAAGCTGGATTGAGAAGGAAACGCCTGTCGCTAGCTGAAGTCACGACCTCGGGCGAAGCTATCCGCATTGAACTATTCAGGAAATGGTTCAGCAAAGAAGAACGTCATTCTTGACACGAACGTAATTTACTCCGCCCTGTATAAGCCAGAGGGCGTTTGTGGCAGAATAATCCTTGGTGGGACAAGCCCGCTAGTCAAATTGTACTCGATCGATTTTGCCAAGGAAGAGCTTCGCACTAACCTTGATCTGAAAATGAGATTGAGCAAGGAGCAGATTGACCTCATTATATCATCTCTTCCACTTGAGTGGATACCCCGAGAGATTTATTCACGCCTCTTAAGAAAAGCAATGGGTATCGTCAGGGATCAGCAGGATTCTCCTTTCGTTGCGGCCTCAATGACGACAGAATTTCCCCTAGTCACAGGTGACCGGCATCTGCTGACCCCGCAAGTTCACCGAGCAATCAGAGTCTACAAACCAAGCGAATTCGCCAAAACGCTAGCCGACTAGCAAGATCGACAAGCTTCAGCCTCCGTGGGCAACTGGGAGAAGCGCAAGCTCATCTTTCTCAGTAAGCGCCGTCTCCAACCCGCTCAAAGTGTTGATCTCGCGCCCAGAGACCATGATCAAAGCATTTGGTCTAGGGTCGGCGGTTTCGTTTTCCAGCAGCAGTTGCTTTAGGCCTTCGAATTCCTTCTGGGTGACAAGCTGCATTATTACTGAACGCACGGTGGGGTTCTTTCCCGCCACCTCAATGACAAGTTCATTCGCTCTTGCAGCGGTCCTGAAGACACCGTAGAACTTGAGGCGGATTTTCAATTTTATTACCAATGGCGATTCAAATATTCCGGCGTGGCGGAGCATTCAGCTAAAACATGTCTACCTGTAGCCTACCTGAAAAGGAGTCATTTTTGCATTAGAAGCTCGAGTTTCTTCGCTACGGCTTTAACATGTAATGTTCACTTAACGTTAATTATTGTACCCGAGGTGGTTCAATCATCGAAATCCGTAGTCGAAATCAAGAATGTGCTGGAGAACAGGATGGGTACCATAGGTCGAAGGTCAAAGAGAATGGCGAACATATCCGCCACCCTCCCCACGCAATTGCTGGATAGGATTGACGAAATGGTCGACCAAGACAAGGTCCCCTCGCGGTCCTTCGTTATTCGTGAAGCTGTTAGGAACTATGTCAAGGAGTTAGAGCAACATTGAGAGCTGTCCCAAGTATCGTACCGATGCCAGCCGGCCAAGGGAAGAAATGTAGATGTGTGGCACGTGGCAACGCTTATATACGCTTTCAAGCCTACGGAATGAATTTAGAATACGAACAGTTATCATCGCATGTATGGCCGGAAGAGGTTGATTGTGTTGAATAGATGTAGGACGTTAGTTCTGGCTAGTACGGTTACGTTGGCAATCATTGTTCTTGCCAGTGTCCTGCCTGTACAGAGCATTGCTGCACCGGGGGCTTGGAGGCTAATCAGCCCCACCGAATACACCCCGATCCCGGACGCAGAACTGCACGGCATCTACTTGACGAACGGCGGGACGAGCGGGAAAGGTAGCGGAAGTGGTTGGGCAGTAGGTGCGGGTGGTTTGATCTTCTACTGGGATGGGTTCTCATGGGTCCAAGCATCCTCACCACTAGGTTCAAGCTATAGTTCATGCGAACTTGATGCCGTCAATTTCGGTGGCCCACTTAACCCTCTAACGAGTATTACCAGTTCATCGGGCTGGACGGTGGGAGGATGCGGAGGAACCGCTCAGAGCCTTTACTATAATGGAGTTGGGTGGACGAGTTATCCTGTCCCAATCCTTGGAGCACCAGCCCAGCTTCTCAGCGTATCTCTGGTTCAGAGCGCTTCATCTCCAACTACTAATGTGCAAGCATTTGCCGTCGGGGCAGACACCGGTTCGGCGGCGGGTGGAGGATTCTGGGTCTGGAACGGTGTACCAGGAAATGGTGGCTTTTGGAATGAGTTGCCAGCTCCTGCAGGTGCGACCCAGGTAAACGGAGTTTACATGACGCATTGCACAGGTTCCAACCCATGTAGCGCCGACGATGGAATAGCCGTTGGGAATACAATCGGGAGTTTCGGAGCAATTTACCATTGGTTCGGCGGAGCTTGGAACCTACTACCAAGCCACCCTTCCAATTTCAACCTAAACGCAGTCGCGATGGCTTCTCCGAGCGTTGGATGGGCTGTTGGGGACCAATGCACGATTATCCGTACACTGGACACTTACACATGGTCTATCTTTGCTAGTCCTTCGGGTTGTACCGCAGTTAACAACCTTAGATCAATCGTTATGCTGAGCACATCAGAAGCTTGGGCGGTAGGAGACGGCGATGCGTCGGGGGCCGCACCAGCAATCCTACATGGAACTAGTCTTGACTCGGTCCCGACGTGGACGCGGATTCCTATCAATCAGATTGCGTCTTCGGGAACGACAACGACTACTTCGGGCCTTGATTCGGTTACTTTCGCAACTTCTGGAGGAAACGTCTGGGCTGTTGGCAAGTCGGGCGTCGCAACTTTCTGCTTCGCGAATTGTGGTACAGTGTCAGATTCAATTTGGAGTACAACCACTTCCCCAAACACTCTGCAGCTTGATTCAGTCTTCATGGTAAGCGACTCAGACGGATGGGCCGTGGGAACCGGGGGGGGAACCCCGTTTGAACCAACTGTCCTAAGGTGGAATGGTGGGTCCATGAGCTGGACAAAAGCACCATCTGTTTTACCGCTTGCAACTCCCACATTCTTACGCGGAGTGTACCTTTCAGGCGGATCCACCGGATGGGCCGTTGGAGGGACCACAGTTCCAAGCGCCTCTACTTTGTGGTATGATGGGAACAAATGGCAAGGGGAACCCGTCGCCGCTTGCGCTTGTCAGTTGAATTCCGTCTACATGGTAAGCGACTCGAACAGCTGGGCGGTCGGAACTGGTGGATATATCATGCACTCATCTGCAAGAGGAGACCAGGTGTCAGGCCAATTCGGAATCGTAACCAGTTCCTTCCAAGTACCTGGTACTACTTACACATCGGTTTACTTCGATCCAACTAGCAGCGGTATGAGCGGATGGGCTGTCGGGCAGACTGCAGCCCTCGCACCCTTGATGGTTCATACGGCTAGCGGTGGCGGCGACTCTTGGCCCGCGGTTAGTATCCCGGCTCTGGCTGGATTTACCACTCTCAACTCCGTCTTCATCCAAGACAGCACCCATGGTTGGGCAGCGGGAGACGGGAGTACGATTTTGTATTGGAACGGAATATCTTGGACACCTGTTTCAATTCTCGGCATAACAAATGGCCCAATTACAATTACGGGGATCGCTGTTACTGGTGGTCCTCCAGCTACAGACGGATGGGCCGTTGGATTTGACAACTCGGGTCTTCCGGTAACGATTCACTATGACGCCTCAACAAGCACCTGGACCGAACAGCCACTCTCACCCGCCATAAGCCTCGCTGCGACCCTCACAAGCCTCTCGTTAAGGTCGAGCACTAACGGGCTAGCGGTTGGGACAAACTTCCCTGGATTTCCAAATTCCCTGAGCCTCATACTCCACCTCGATCCGCCGGGAGGTGTAACGGCAGGTAATACAGGCAACCCCACCAGTACCCAAACAACTCAGCAACTCAGCAGCTCAGCAACATCTTCTAGTACAACGGCAAGCGCTAGTACAAGCAGTTCGTCGACTACAGCCGTCAGCACGTCCGTACTAACAACTACGGCTATCAGTACGCCTTCGACAACCTCAACTTCAAGCACCAGTTCCGTTTCGACGCCTCTGGCTTTGCCAGCGATTCCAGGGTTCCCGTGGGAGTCTATCATCGCTGGCGTAATCCTCGGCATGACCGCTCTCGCGATCATAAGGCGTCGCAGGAAATAGTCAGTTCGACTCGCCGCCGAGTGTTTTCCCTCACTCCGCGTCGCCCTAGTCGGGAGACCAGGTGTCAGGCCAATTCGGAATCGTAACCAGTTCGGTACCGGGTGCTACTTACACATCGGTTTACTTCGATCCAACTAGCAGCGGTATGAGCGGATGGGCTGTCGGGCAGACTGCAGCCCTCGCACCCTTGATGGTTCATACGGCTAGCGGTGGCGGCGACTCTTGGCCCACGAACCTCCACATTACTCCACCCTAGCCTTCGCGAAACGCGCAGCAGAAAACAGACTCGGTCCCATCCTTTCTTTGAATAAACCTAATATCAGCACCCATTTAGCTAGTTCAGGCTCAGTAACCGTGCCAGAAAACAGTGTCGAAGCTCGAGAAAGCCTTCCTGCTAGGGGTAATGCCGCACGGTACGTCGCGTACGCGGTTTTGGCGGTAGCGGTCATCGCATTCATTATCGGTTTTCTTGCCACGCCAGGCTTCTCACAAGCGTTAGGGGTTAACGATGTTACAACGACCGTGACGCAAACAACCACGGTAGTAACTACTGTGTCTGTGGAGACGACTCCGTCGGCTACGGTTTCGGTGGAAACGACGCCGTCAGCTACTGTATCTGTGGAGACGACTCCGTCGGCTACAGTGTCCATAGAAACAACGCCCGCAACGACGCTAACAATATCGGTAATCCTTACAGATTCCACGGGAGAAATCGTAGATACGACAATAACCACTGTAGTAGCTTTGCCCGCTACTGTCGAGACTACTGTTGGTGCTCCCGTCACTGTCGAGACCACTGTTGGTGTGCCTGCTACTGTCGAGACCACTGTTGGTGCAGCTGCGACCGTGCAGGTCACCGTATCGCAGCCTGTCACCCTGAGCACCGAGATAACGATAACTCCAGACACTACTACTACGACTGAGGCTGCTTCTACTACTACTGTGACTCCAACGGAAACTGTTTCGACTGTTACTGTGACTCCGACTGAGACTGTTTCTACTACTACTGTGACTCCAACCACGACTGTTTCTACTACTACTGTGACTCCAACTACGACGATTACTTCTGTGACGCTGAACGTGAATCTCTATTTGGCAACCTGGAAGACTCCAAGCGTCCTGGTCGAAGTCTGCACTTCCGCGGATTGCTCCAACGTAATAGACTCTACATCGGTTACTCTCAATCCTTCGACCCGAACCTCAACGATCTCATTTTCTAATGGACTCTCAGTGGGTGGGACTTACTACGTGCGAATCGTCGGCATCGGCGTGGGCATTGCAACGCAGACCGCGAAGGTGACCTTCGGCCCGTCACCGCAGAACGTACTGTTCACAGTCTACTGATACTCGGGCAGTCAACGGCGCCAATTCACGGGTCAACTAAGGGATGCGACGCGCCGCTAACATTTCTGGGGCCTGCTCCGAGCACATGACACTCCAGCGTAAGTTTCTCTACTCCCACTCTGTAACTGCTTAGAGCAGAGCTAGGCAGTAGGCTGTTAACCCATTGTGCGGGTGTCGTTTGAAAATGACATAGGTTTGAGGGTTTTTGCGGGTAGGTTTATCTTCCGAGTTTCCAGCACGTCTACTGATTTCGGTTGAGACTTCGTTCCCTAATTACAGTATGCATCTTCTTGGCGGCCTTGGCAGGTACCCTAAGCTCAAGTCCACCCGCCTCAGCCAACAGCCCTCAAGGAACAACGAGCATCAGCTTCACCATTACAACCACAACCAATTATCCAGTCCAGACGGGTGGAGTGTTGCAGGTGAATTTCAACTCGGTTCAGGTTGACACTGTTCCGCCCCAAGCCTACTCATTCGGGGTTCAAGCCAAGACCTTTCCAGGGCTTTGGATAACGAGGCTGCACTGGGAGTTCGGCGACGGGGCATTTCTGGATGTTCCTTACTGCTGCCAAAGCACAGTCAGCGAGGTACAAGACCACGCCTACTCTCAACCCGGGTCATACACAGTGGTCGTCGTGGCATACGATAACGCTGGCAACTTCGGCGACGTTTTCGTCACCGTGAATTGGGTGACTCCCATCCCAGAATACCCGAACTACGGCACGCCACTCTTCATCACCCTTTTCGCAGTCCTCACCGCGGCCGCCTTCGGCAAGCGCCGAGTAACGTCCCGCTCTCGTTAATCCACAAGAATCCTCGAACGCCACCAAATGTTGGCGTGCGATGGCACTGTTTGGCACCACCCCATGATGGGTGGATCTACCCTAGCCTATGCCACTAGAACGCAACAGAATCGCCTTGTTGGTTCTGTTGCGGGAACGGGTCTTCTAGGTAGACTGTTGCGCGAGCGGGGCATGACCGTTTTTCCGTGCTTTCCACAGGAAATGAGGGGTCGTCTTTACATCAAAATGTGACAGGGTTACAAAGCCTTTGAAGGCTCATTCCAACGGACTTAACCTAGAGGTCGAACAGAGTTTGAGTTCTCGGCGCAGGCGAAGGGCTCCTAGAAGGCGAAGGGCTCCTAGAAGACGCTCAAGAAGCCTCTGGGACATCGTATTTGGCTAGTGTAACAGCATATCTGGATTCAAACATACTCGCAAACTGGTTTCTACTTTATCGCAAAACAAGGACTTGGCAGAAGCTGAAGGAATCCGAACGCGCAAAACAATCGATGCTATTTCATGATGACATCAGAGACAAGAAGTATGATGTTGACTTTATAACATCAGCATGGGCTTTTGGAGAGTTGGCACAGGCAGCAATTGACTACACCCTTAGTGTGCGAATGATTAAGGAGGGTCACAGCCTTGAGCGGTTCAACAAATACAAACGCAATCATCCTCTTTCAAGGCAAGAGATAGGAGATATTCGCAAATCACTAGAAGCATTCGTACAGCATTTGGTTAAATTACGTATTGAACCGAAATCTCTCAAGACACCTTCCAAAGGGGTTCAGCAATTCTCGTTAGAATATTCATTGGATGCACCTGACGCGTTACACCTAGCCTTGGCCTCAAAGGTTTGTCACTACTTTCTAACGAATGACGAAGAATTGTGCAGAAAGAACATCAAGGAAATAGACGTATTGCTACCTGCTAACTTCCGAACAAAAGCGGCAGTCAGACGGCACGCTTCTTGATGTTCATATTTGACCAGCCAAGTCCTCTGAATCCATGTATCGTAGAACTTGTTTGATTTCATGCTCTGTCAGTCCTTTCTTCGTCCGTAGGTAGGCAATCATTCCTTGTAGCCATGTTAGGCTTGCTTTGCCTTTCTTGTATCTTCGAACCACTCCGATAGCAGCGCGTTTCCGATATTTCGCCTTGTTCTCCGTTTCCTTGGGGGGACTACTCCTATTCTCGGTGCTTTGTGTAATCATTGACTTCCATCGGTTCTGTCCAAGTTCCAGTTCGAGGTTCGCGGCTTGGGCGGGAGTTTGCCCATCTAAGCCCATGTGTGGCCGAATGAAATTGTAGTATAAGCGATAGCCTTGCATTGTTTCATTGGCTGTTGAGTCGGTGTCGAAGCCTCGCATGACCTTCGTTCTTTCACGCATGGATGAATGGAGTCTTTCGATTCTATTGTTGTTGGCTAGGTCAATGAATCGTGGCTTGCGAATGTGCTTGGCTCCTTTGTATCGCAGGGTTTCGTCGTAGGCGTTCGCGTAGGAAACTAGGCCATCTGTTACAATGGTTGCTGGTGCTTTCTTTGCTCTGTCTAATCCGTCAAGGAATAGGTTGCGGGCATCTCTATTCGTCCTAGCCTTGGTCAATCGGGAAGCAATCAAGAATCGAGACTCACTATCCATCAAGTTCCATAACCACCGATTCTTGCCGTTCACATTCTCTACTGTTTCGTCGGCGTGCCATTTGTCTGAGACTTCAGGCACTAAGTTACTAGCATAGCCTTCCATCAGTTCAGTATAGCGTTGAATCCATCTTAGAATCGTTGAACAGTTGACTTTCAGATTATAGAATTGTTTCACATGGTCAGTAATCTTGCGGAGTGAAACACCCTTAAAAAATAAGTCTAGACTTGCGGTTATGACCTGTGGGCTTGCTTTCATTCTTGAGAAACCTAAGTCTACAACGAATCTGTGGTTACACGCTTTGCACCAATATCGCTGAGTTATGCCTCGTAGATTTTTCCGCGTGCCTCTCCTTACAATCCTAGAACTCGAACAATAGGCACATTCCGTTGGTTCAGTTTCTTCGCTACGGGGGATAGCGTCGGGTGAAGTAATAATTGAGTCGCGAAGCGTCAAACTGAAAAGCGTACTTTGAATATGCTTGCAAGCTACTTGGCGATGTACGTGATCCGGACATTCGCATGACCATTCTTCACCCTTCTTAGTTACTCGATACCAGCCGTTTCCAGATTGCGATTTAACCTTGTATGTCGAACCGTCAAGTCGCTTAATCTGGTTGCCTTTAGCGTAAATTGCTAAGGCTCTTTGAGGTCGCTGGTCAACCATCATGGTTAGTTCAACGTTAGTAGATTATATCTACGTAGATATATGAATGTTGCGTATCTACGTAGATACTGTGAGGGACTCGAACATCTTAAATACGTAGATATGGAGTCTACGTAGATAGTGCTGAGTTTGCCCAAGTGGAAGAAGGACGCTAATCAGTTCACTGTAAGCGTGAATCACAACGAAACGAGAGGCTACCAGAGTTCAATTCCAAAACCAGTTATGGAAACATTAGGCAATCCCAACAAGATCACTTTTGTTGTCAAACCCAAGAAGAAAGTCGAGGTAGTCGCTGGGCAAGCAGAAGCACCCGAAAAGGAAACAGAAGAAGAATGAAGCGCTCCCCCACGCCAATGGTAGAACGCCTCACCCTACCTCTCGCATTAGAAAAAATGCGAGGGGGGAAAAATGAAAGAGAGAAAGAAACTGTTGATTCAACTGAGTAGAGAAGTAATACAGTTCATCGGATTCGCACTCGCAATAGCTGGTGCGGTTATCTTCGTATCCCCTGCCCACTATGCAGCACTATTCAATAATTCAACTTACCCGCAAATCGTTGGTTCAGCATGGCTTCCAAGTCAAGTCTTGTTATTGGGTGCCTTGTTGAGTATGACGGGTTTAGTCCTGATAGTAAAACCACCACTAAAGAAAACAAAGACTCAACGATGATGACCACTTGGTGTCCGAAGAATTAGAATTACAACTTAAGATTCATCGTCTTGAGCTTGAACACCACGACCTCATAGAGCAAAGGAATGCAATTCTCTTTGCGGAATGGAGTGTTCCACTAGCACTCCTCACTACCCTGATTACTATCATCGTATCAAAAGGATACGCTGTGGACTTTTGGAGTTTTCTCGGTATCTTGGCGGTCATAATAGTTCCTTACCGAGTAGTCCACGACGAGCGCATAATCAGAGATAATTTACTTGAAGGGGTACGGAATCAAATTGACGAACTGATTAAGGACGCGAGAAAAGCGCCGCCAGAGAACACATCCTAAGAAGCGCCGTTGAGAGAATAGACCTTTCTAGGCATTTGTCCAGTAGTTCGTGGTTATTTCTTACGTCATACTAATCGTTATACGTGAATACAGGGAGAATGGACATCCGGCGTTAGCGAGCTTGAGAGCACGCTTCTTGTTGTTGGCGCTGATTCTTTCGTTGAGTGGTTCTTGCCTACTAGTCCCTGTGTATGCTCAGACAGTCAGTGTTTCCAATTTACAGTATTCCTCTACTTCGATCCTCGGGAAGCAGGTAACGGTTAGTTTCACGGTTAATTATCAGGGCGCAACCGTCGGGTACCTTTTGCTAGCAGCGGTTTGGGATGTAGCTGCTAATACGTTTGCTTCCGGTTCCGCAGTAAGTTCTGACCCAGTTGGTTGTCAACAGGCACCCGCGTCTTACAGTCTGACCGCTGGTTGCGGTTATGTTCTCTCAAATCTTCAAGGGTCGGATGTGGTTAGCTTCGCTTTACGCATCGCTTCAGTTGGCACGTATCGGTTTTCTGCGGTTGCAGTGCTAGAAGATGCCCAAAGTAAGGTGCTTGCATTTACACCGTATTCAGACAACGAATTCTCTATCTCAATCGTAGACAAGTTCACTTTGACTGTCAGCACCCCTAGCCAAGTTTCTGTGACCGTTGACGGAGTTCAAGAAGGTACTGGCTTCACAAGCTTGAAGTTGTTGCCTGGGTCGCATGCAATATCCGTTCCAGCCATGGTGCAGGTTGACAATTCGACACGTTTGAGATTCGACCATTGGGAAGATGGTTCCACAGACATGACACGAACTTTGGACCTGCAAGATGATACTACATTAACAGCCAATTACATTACTCAATATCGTCTGAACTTAGTTAGTCAAGGCAATGCGACTGGTTCGGGCTGGTACGACTCGGGAACAATTGCCAGTTTTTCTGTTCCGTCTAGGTCTCAGGTGATATGGGTCTTTCAAGGTTGGTATGAAGTCGGAAGTTTAGTTACATCATCAAATAATGGTTCGATCACAATGGATGCGCCGCACACTCTTGTGGCTCGTTGGGGGCTAGACTATATTCTACTAGTGGGCGTTATTGGCGTGCTTGTGGGGATAGCGGTCGGTCTAGCATATTTCGGTAAGAAACTTCCCTTCCTTGCGAAACCATCAAGAAAGAGGGCTAGAAGAAAACAGGCCAAACGCACTCAAGCGTTTTCTGAACCAATTATCGAAGATACTGCGGTATCAAAGACTGCTACCCAAGAAACTGTGAAACCAAGTGCCGATGAGAAAGCCGCTATGTTTTGTACTCAATGCGGTGCCAAAATACTGAGGGACAGCAAATTCTGTAAAGAGTGCGGCGCTAAGCTCCAATAGTCACAGTGAACCCTGCTCAATATGCCCCGCTCGCGCAACAGTCTACCTAGAAGACCCTACTACGCAACAGAACCGCCTTGTTCGGTTTAAAAAGGGCTTATATATTGAGGGGGGTTACGAGTGCCCAATTCCCCCCGTATATAAGGTGGCTAATCTGCCGGTAAAGAAGGCTTTCATCAACATCGAAAACGTCGTTGCCTCCGCGACCCTTCACCAGAATATCGACCTAAATTCAATCGTTCGCGTTTTCCCCGGCGTCGAGTACCGCCCCGAACAATTTCCCGGCCTCGTGTACCGTCTTAAGAAACCGAAAACGGCGACACTAATCTTCAGTTCAGGGAAGATGGTTTGCACGGGCGCGAAGTCTGAGCGGCAGGCTCGGAAGGCTGTCATGAAAGTTGTTGATGAGCTGAAGAGGAATGGCATCGTCATACTCGGTAAACCGGAAATTCAAATCCAAAACATTGTTGCGTCAGCCGGCCTCGGCGGGGCCATCGACCTAGAAAAGTCCACGTACTCGCTTAAACGGACAATGTATGAGCCCGAGCAATTTCCTGGCCTAATCTACAGGATGGACGATCCGAAAGTTGTCATACTCCTATTCGCCAGCGGAAAACTTGTCTGCACTGGAGCGAAGAAAGAGACTGAAGTTCACAGAGCCGTTGCGAAACTTCAAGGAACCCTTGAGGAAAAAGTTCTCATAGCATACGAAGCAGCCCCGGCCCCGGCCGCTACGCCAAGCCCGTAGGCGAAAGCGAAAAATAAGCAAGTCCGCCCTAGCTTCTCCTGGTTAGCAATGGTCGAGAAGCGAAAGATCGGGGCTTACGTTCTGATTAAGATCGCCCCAGGAAAGTCGAGAAGCATCACCGAGCAGATATCCAAGATTGAGGGCGTGAAGACGGCGCACCCTGTTACCGGGATGTTCGATATCATCGTGTACATTGAAGCTGTTGACATTAACAACCTCACTGGAACCGTGAGGGCAAAAATACAGACATTAGAAGGCGTGCTGCGAACTCACACTGCGATAGTAGGCGAACTCGTCACTACAGGTGACTGAGGGCCGAAACACGCTTAGATGTTCGAAGAAGGTATCCGCGAGGATATGCTCTACCTGTGTTTCCCGGTAGCAGATTTCGATTCGTTGTATTCAACAGCAATGATTAACGCAACCAGCAGAATTATGAGAGTAACGCCTAGGGGCCCGCGTAGTTCTAGGCTTATCAGCCCAATGTAAGGGATCTTCACAACGTATACTCCGATGAGATTCTCAGCGGGTACCTTCCAGCCATCCTGAATCTCATTATGGTCGCCCTTCGTCTGAAAGAAAAGCGAGCCTCCATCGTTGACCACGGCAACAACACGATGCACTATCGGCATATCATATTCGTACGGGCTGTGGAAGATGATTATCGTCCCCACGGTGATGGCCTGTGGGTCTGCGCCACGAACAATGATGATGTCTCCAACGTTTAGGACGGGCACCATGCTTCCCGACGAGACGACCATCAACGGGGAATCTGTATGAAGCGCCAAGCGCATAACCTCAACCCCACCATACGTTGCCGCGAACAGTATGATGATGAGTATCAGGACGCGCACCATAGGATTCTTGAAAGCTCGGATGGCCTTCGAGACAGGGCTGTTCTTAGACAAGTTTAGGTCGGAGCCTCGAAATCACTCATCATTGATATTGCTTTCGAATTCTCCACGAGACCGATTCAGGGTTTTGATGGCAACGGCTGACCTTGCATGAGTCGAGCAAGTTCGAGCGTGGCACGTTCCCCTGCTTCCAAAAAGGTGATTCCGCCTTCAGTGATTTTGTAGATTCTGCGGCCGCGGCCCTTCTCAGATTCCCATTCCCCTTGAATGTAACCGTCCTCTTCAAGTGAATGCAGCAACGGATACAATGTTCCGGCGCTCAAGTAGACCCGATACTTGTCCCGGATTGCAATGTTTACTTCGTAACCCCATTGAGGCTTGGCGCGGAGGAGCCTAAGGATGATTAAGTCAAGGTTGTTTTTCACAACCCGCTCACGCCAATCTTTCTCCATATTTCTTATCAAACGCTAAGCCTCAATGACTCACACGCATGCAGGCGCTAATGGGATGCACCTACTGCGTTCATACCCCGAATTATAAGTTCCCCTCGGTATTTGGCCGTAGACCAAATGGTCAACAGAGGATACTCGCAAATTATTCGATTATTGTGACTTGGCTTCCTTGGCCGAGGCCAAGTGGTTGCTCTTCGAATTTAACCACGAGAAAATCAGTCTCGACCCCAATGACTTTTCCCTTGAAATCCTTGGCCTTCGAGAATTGGAAACTTGCATCATGGCCGACGAAACGGTCCAAGTCGGTTTCGGAAACTGTTATCCATGCCTTGTTCTCTGCGTCGTCGAATGTGATAACCACGCCTATCAATCTAGCCGACCCTAGTACGTTACGTAACTGCGCAAGTCTTGAAGTTTTCCAACTGCTTCCAGGAGCGACGATGGTGTGGGAAAAAAAGATGCCTAGCATATGTTATACACACCTAGCGGGTGAGAATAGTGCAGTCGCACCTACAACGGCTTACTTCATGCCTTGTCTAGGCGGTTCCCTAAGAAAGTGTGGAAAGAACGATGATAAGCCTACTCGTCACCTTTGCTGATTTCCTTGAGTCTGCGTTCTCGTCTTTCCTCAGCTTCCTTCCAGCGGCGTTTCTCGTCTTCGGTTTCGGGTTTCAGCGGAGGCACAGGGATTGGGCTGTGTTGCCTGTCGAGGGCAACATACGTAAGGAAGCACGTGCCCGTGTGCCGAACTTCCCCGGTCAGGGGATTCTCAGCTTCGACGCGGACGCCAATTTCCATTGAAGTCCTATGAACGTAATTGATCGAAGCGATTAGTCGAAGCATGTCGCCGATATAGACCGGGGAATAGAAGTCCATGCGGTCTATTGATGCGGTCACCACGTTGCTGCGCGCATGCTTGAAGGCTACAATTGAGGCAGCTTCATCTATCATTCTGAGTATGCTGCCCCCGAACACGTTCCCTGCCACGTTCGCATCCATGGGCATCATGATTCTGACCATGGTGGTTGACGATACACTGGGTGTCTTAGCAGGCTGGGCCATAATTACTTACCAACCGGTGAGGGTTGCCAACTACTGGAATAACGATTTCTCCCAGAAACCCTCACGGTCGCTACATGCATCGGACCTAATCGTTGACATGCTTTCCCAGTGTGGATCAGTGCGCTTTGCACAGGGATTAACCCAAGAATTGGTCGCTTGGTACCCACACCTTTCACCTTCGTTTTGGTTTGGAAAGCATTAATATAGATAAGAGCGAAGGCCCGCGATAGTTTACCTAGTCCGGTGGTTAATATGGAAACTATTCAGGTAGAAAGGGCTGAGACTAAGCTAATCAGGGAAACCAGAAGTATCTGCCCTGATTGCAATAGGATTCTTGCAGCAAACGTCTTCGAACGTGAAGGCAAAATTTGGTTAGGCAAAACTTGCCCAGAACATGGGGAAATTGAGGAACTCTACTTCGGTTCCGCCGACATGTACTACAAGTTCGCGAAATACTCCCACAACGGGAAGGGTATCGAGAACCCGAACGTTCCCCTAGAGAAGTGTGCTTGCCCAACCAACTGTGGCCTTTGTACAAGTCACCTTAGCCACTCAGGACTAACTAACTTGGTCGTCACGAACCGCTGTGACCTAACCTGTTGGTATTGTTTCTTCTACGCTAAGAAAGGGGTTGAGGGCGCCTACGTGTACGAACCCACACAAGAGAAGATTCGCGAGATGGTTCAACTCCTTCGCGCTGAAAGGCCTGTACCAGGCAATGCTATCCAGATCACGGGCGGAGAACCCACCCTACGAGAAGATCTACCCGAGATTGTTCGAATATGCAGGGAGGAAGGTGTTGAACACATCCAGCTGAACAGCAACGCAATCAATATGGCGCTAGATCAGGATTGCGCACGGCGGGTCAGACAAGCAGGTGTTAACACAGTTTACATGAGCTTCGACGGTGTTACGCCGAGAACGAACCCGAAGAACCATTGGGAAGCACCAATTGCAATTGAAAATTGCAGAAAAGCAGGACTCGGAGTCGTCCTCGTGCCAACGGTCATCAAGAGCATCAATGACCACGAATTAGGCGGGCTCATAAGATTTGGCCAAAGGAACATGGACGTAATTCACGCCGTTAACTTCCAGCCAGTCTCGCTGACCGGGCGATTATCGAAGTCCGAGCGGGAAAAGTACCGAATAACAATCCCCGACTGCATCCAACGAATCGAAGAGCAGACAAACGGAGAAGTAAGGAGTGAAGACTGGTTCCCAGTCCCAAGTTGCGTTCCAATAACACACTTCGTGGAAGCCCTAACGAAACGCCCACGATACGAGCTTTCAATCCACTTCGCATGTGGAGCCGGCACGTACGTTTTCAAGGATGGCGACAAGCTTGTGCCACTCGCTACCTTCGTTGACCTCGAAGGTCTCCTCGAATACTTGGAGGAAAAGGCTGATGAGCTAAGGGCCGGGCAGAACAAGTATCTGGTCGTAGCGAAAGTTCTTGCCAAGATGGGGACCTTTATCGACAGAAGCAAACAGCCAAAAGGCCTAGCACTCAGCAAACTCCTGTTCAACGCACTCGTAAAGAACGACTACAGTTCACTCGGAGCGTTCCATCACAAGTCGATGTTCTTGGGCATGATGCACTTCATGGACAAGTACAACCATGACGAAGAACGCCTACGAAGGTGTGACATCCACTACCTAAGCCCAGACATGAGAATCATCCCATTCTGCGCATTCAATGTGATTCCAGAATGGTACAGGGACGCAATCCAACCCAAGTACGGAATCCCCATCGAACAATGGGAGAAAGAGCACAAAACAACCCTTGAGCAAGGATTGTACAAGGGCACACTCAGAAAAGGTAAAGGACACTCTGCTGGGTGCGGATGCCCACTAGGCGCTCTTAACACACCAAGTTCAGAACTACTCTCAATCGAGAACGGCATGATCCAAGGCAAGTAGGCAAGCCGTAACGGCTTCACCCCTACGCCTCCTTTTCTTTTCTTTCAAAGCCAATTCCCGTCTACTGCACTCTCTCTTCCGGATTTGCTTGAGGAAAATTCGGATCAACCGCGAACCTGAACGTTTTTGTGCTGAACCAGCTGTTAGTGCGTATCGCTGAGGCGGCCTAGCATGGAAACCGATTATGATGTAATAATCGCTGGGGCCGGAATTGCTGGAATGATTACTGCAGCATCTGCTGCAAAGCATTCTAATCAGAATCTTAAGGTCCTCGTCGTGGACCGAAACCCCAGGTCTGAAGCGGGCATGAAAACCTCGACTGGTTGGGTTTGTGGAGACGCCGTTAGCAAAGCCAGCCTAGATTACCTAGCCTCCGAGGTCGGGTTACACTACGGGGAACCCGAACTTGAGCGGCCCGTTCATGGAGTAGTCGCCTACTCACCAGACCATGAATCAAAAGCTAAGTTCGAGGGGCCGGGATTCGTGTTAAACCGCAAGCTTCTCCCCCAGAGGCAGTTGAAGGATGCGGAGAAACTTGGGGTAGAGTTCCTCTTCGAAGCCTATGCTGATGCGCTTGTGGAAGAGGACGGTTTCATCACGGGCATACATTGCAGATCCTCAAAGGACAACTCGACGTTCAAGAAAACTGCGAAACTGGTCGTAGACGCTACGGGGTCAGCTTCACGGCTTCGAACAAGCCTTCCGATAAAGAGCTACATTGAGAAGGAAATCGACAAGGAAAATGACCTGGAATCAACGGGGCGATATATTCTCAGATTTGAAGTCGGCAAGAAAGACGGAACTTTCTTCGACCCCGATTGCTGCATTATTCATCTGGATCAAGAGATAGCGCCAGGAGGGTACGCTTGGGTATTTCCCAAAGGCGAGGACAAGGTCAACATAGGCCTCGGTGTCCAGAAGCGGCTTCTTGAGCGGCGAAACAAGGATTTGGGGCGAAACGATACCCTGCAATCCCTAATCGATGAGTATGTGCGCAAGAATCCTGTCATCAAGAACTGGAAACTGGCTGAAGGCTCGGAGGATAAAGGAAATGAGAAGGGGAGCTGGCAGGTGCCGGTTCGAAGGCAGAACGATTGCTTGGTAGCAAACGGGTACATGATTGTTGGCGATGCCGCTTGGATGCCACGGCCAATCGACGCTGGAGGGATTGGGCCCGCAATCTACGCTAGCACCATGGCGGGTAAAGTGGTTGCTGAAGCTTTGCAGGCGAATGACACTTCTGAGCGGAGACTTTGGAAGTTCAACATTGAGTATGTAAGGGCGTACGGTTACAAGATGGCCAGCTTCGAGATTCTCAGGCGTTTCCTTCAGATACTGAGCAACGCCGACCTGAACTATGGGATGAAACATTTTCTCAGCGAAGATGATGTAGATAGCATCATTCGGAGGGAGCATCCAGAATTCAAACGCGTCGACTTTGTAAGCCCTTCAAGGATTCTCTGGGCTCTACCACGGCTGGCTTTGGCGAGGGGATTGCGATACACGGTAGAAAAGAGTATGACGCTGATTCAACATTACATGAACTACCCATCCTCGCCGGATAGCTTTCCTGAATGGCATAGCAAGTTAATGGCGGAAATGCACGAGGCTTACGCGCGATTCTCCTAGACGCGACTGCTATCGAGAAGCCTGCTCGCCGGCGAGTTCTACCCTCCAGAAGAATGGACGCATCAAATTCAAATAGGGCCAAGAGTGGACCAGAAATAGGCATTGGAGCGCTCTGGACAAGAATGCAGGAATTTCTAGCGAAGGTCAACCCGAAGCAGAAGAAGTATTTCACTCAATTACGAACAGCGCTCCGCGAGCTTCCTGAGACTGAAGAGTCTATTGAAATCGACGACGTTTCGGGGGAATGGTGTCCAGCCTACCGCGTCAAGGGCTCAGACCTAGTTTGGGTTCACTTCGACGAACACTTATGGATCAACTTCCCGGTCGAACCGAACTTCGAGAAGAAGGTCCTTCAAGACGAGAACCTCGACACTGAGGTCGTTGATTTCGTGAAAGAAGCTGAGGAGACCGGTGGCGTCAAATGGGCGACGGTGGAAATAAAGTCCGGCGAACGCGTAGACCAGGTCATACCGCTACTGAAGCTCAGGCATTCCATCCTAGCATCCTAGAAGCCCCATCTGACTCGAGTTGCTTCCTCCTTGCGGGAAAATACGCTGGTTAATACGAACTGTCATATACGCAGAGGTCTGATGATGAGATATGTCGAACCTTAGTTACCAGGGTATTGGGCCGAGGCTCATCGCGCAGGTCATCGATACGGTAGTACTCATTGTGTTATTCTTGTTGGTGGGCTTTGCGCTTTCCGGCTCATTCACTTTCGAATACCAAGGTGAAGCTGCCTACCCCTTCCTCTCTGCCTACGGCTTAATCGTCCTACTGTACTTCGCAATTCTCGAGGGCACTATGGGCGCAACTCTTGGCAAGAAACTCGTCAAGATTAAGGTCGTCAGGGAAGATGGGTCCGCGTGTGGGATTGGACCAGCGTTCGTCCGCACCTTACTTCGCATCATCGATGGATTGCCATTCCTCTACATCATTGGCATGGTCCTTATTGCGCGATCAGACAAGAAACAGCGGCTGGGCGACCGCCTAGCTAAGACGGTCGTTGTCAAGGCATAACGATAACGCGGCTAATCTCAGGGCTCCGCGAGAAGTCCTGAATCAAGTTAACCTCTATGGTTTGCCTTTGGCCGGTTTCTGATGTGTGTCCACTTGGCGTCGGGTATTTTTCGAGGTCGGATTCGGGGGCGCTGGCTTCTAGCTGCCAACGAAAAGACTGAATCTTCGAAAGGAAAGTCTTTTGAATAATTCGAAATCCTAGTCAGCTGACTTTAATGAATCGGTTGATGGCGTTAGCGTTCCTCCTGTTCTTTGCGATATCGCCAGCTCCTTCTGTGAGAGCGACAGATGTACATGGTGCTAATCTGATCATCAATAGAGTGTTCGTGGCGCAGGGACCTGGCGATCCGGTGCTCCCTGGAATTAATGAAACCTTCTATGTGCATGCATGGATCGCAAATACGGGAGACCAAGATGCCAAAAACTTTACCGCGGTTCTCGACGCAACATGGCAAGGCGTTGCGGGTTCGAGCCCACAGGACATGACGATTCACTACGATAGCTTAAGCGCAGGACAGATCAACGACTCGGGTCGCTGGGGACCTTTTCGTTCTCCTCAGCCTGCAAATCTTACTCTGACAGCCCAACTTAACCCTGACCACGCAGTGAGCGAAACGAGTTACTCTGACAATGTTCTCACAGTCAGGATTCCGATTGGAGACCTATTCAATGTGGGTAACGCTCTAACTCTTCAAGCTCTCTGGTCGGTAAGCGAGAGTCAAAACTTCACACCCGCAGGTACTTCAATCCCGAATTTTGTCTACGGGGCAGTTTCAGGCGACGGCAAAATCGCGCTAGTTCGTACTGATTCAGGGCACCTTAGAGTTCTCAACAACGGTAAGGTCGTCTCTGACCTGCAGATCGGCTTGGATAACGGCTTCTTCCCATCACTCTCACCTTCCGGGAGGTACGTTGCATTAGGTTTCTACTACAAAGTGCAGGTATACGACCTGAACAAAAGCGCGAGTAGTCCCGTGTTTTCAAGGACAGTTAGTCAGCTGAACATGAGCTTGGTCATTTTGACCGCGATCTCCGATAGAGGCGTGTTAGCTCTGGCTGGTAGTGGTAAATCGACCGGGGGAAACGATTTGGTATCTTTCGGTTCTCTCACTGAAGTGGATACGGCGACGGGGAAGGTGCTCTGGTCGGAGAACTTTGACAAGGACTTGTTGAACCTGGGGCAAGGACAATATTACACGAACTGGATATCCTCGCTCGCATTTGATGACGCTGGCGACCTCGTCGTCGGTGTACGGGACGCTTTCTCTAGCCCTGATCACTTTTCTCTAGCAATCTTGCACGAACCTCATGCATGGCTGTATTTGTTTTATCCTGACGGATCGGTCGCTTGGAAAAGTGACCTACCCTCCTCTGTGGTGAGTGGCATGTCTGCAGTCTCAACGAATGGCAACTCAATAATGGTAGGCACATACTCGGGTTTGTTTTACTTCTTCGATATCCATCAAAATCTGAACCTCACGTTCTACCACGGCTTAGGTGTCGAAAGTGGACAAAAGTATTGGAATTATCCAGTGCAATTTACTCTATCGCCTGAGGGGGACTGTGTCGTTATCTCTGATTCGCGGAACATCTATGTTCTAAACGCTTCTGGCACTCCGCTCATCAAGTTCCCGGTGGCAAATGTCACTGGCCTTTCAATGGGAAGCGGTTACCTTCTAGTTGGAAGGGTAGGCGGCGCAATGATGGCAAGCTTGTGGGGACCAGTAAATGACACCATAAGTGAGGCTAGCGCGGGTATAGATTCGGCGAAAAGTAAAGGTGCTGATGTCGCTCGAGCTGAAGGCTTACTTACCCAGGCTCAATCGGCCCAGTTGGAAGGAGATTGGTTCCAAGCCTATAATGCGGCAACGCAAGCGATCACAGCTGCTGAAGAGGCTACAGCCTCTGTTACTCAAACTACATCTACGAGCCTCTCAACGTCTTCTTCGAGTGTCGGCATTTCGCAACAGCCTATTCCCTCAGGATTGGTGGCAGCTATCGCTCTAGTTGTCGTTTTGGGTGCTGTTGTTGCCTTCGTATTTCTCAGACGTAGAAGAAACGCATGACTCACCGGAAACCGAGGTAGACCTGAGGTTAACTTTTGAGCATTTTACGTAGCCCCCGAGCCATTTAGCAGATTTTCGGCGAATCCGGACAAGATCAACAAGAACACGGGACTGTGAGACGATCCCCAAGTCCCTGATTATGGGACAGTGAGAAAATGTGCCCCAGCTGCCACGCCAAAATGAGGTGCCTGAGGAGAAAAAAGAACATACTCCTACGATGAAGAACGGGTGTTTGAATACTACAAATGCGAAAACTGCGGAAGCACCTGGACGCATGACCCCCCCAAGACAGGACCCGCATCGCCTGGACATGCCAAGCATGCAAGGCCCGCGGCTACTTCCTGGGACCACGGAACGAGAAAGCAATCCTACTCGAGGCGTAGTTCGCGAGCTCCGGGTGTACCCCCCCTATAGGGGGGGTACCCCAGCTAATGCGAATGTAGTACTAGGGTACTACATTGGAGTTTGTGGTGCTACCGGGCAAATGTAATGCATCCTACTCAGGGACATTCTTCACACCGTCATAGTACCCGACGCATTCTCACTCCTAGGTTAGAGAACTGGAGAATTACATTTAGGCGGCTGTCTTGTTCTTCATTACGGGCGTTATTTTTCGCAGGATGAGAGCTGGGGTCAGAAGCAGGGTTTCAACGACTGCCAGCGCGGTTAAGTTCGCTGCCGCGTTGAAGGTTCCTGTGGTTAGTGTAGCTAGGAAGGTTAGGGCGGCCGCTACTACGACCAGATTGCAGATGGTTCGCTTGGTCATTCTTCGTTTGGATAGCTTCCAAACTAATCCGTAGACTGGGCCGAGATAAATGAGACCTAGAATGGCGCTTGCGAGTAAGCCAGCTAAGAGAACGGCCAGCTCAGGGCTTGCCGGAGCTAGAGCGGCGAACACCATGTGGCTTACGTATAGGCTTCCTATCAGCGGACTGATGAGCACTCGAGTGGCTGCTTTGTAGTTCTCGTTGGGCGCTATTTGTTGAGCTATCGTTGGCGCCCAAGAGTAGTACCAGTGGTTGAAGGCAGTCATGAAGTATGCTCCGAGCGTGGTCTTCTGCACCTCGTTGTCCCGGAAGTTGCGCAGGAACTGGACTGGAGCGGCCAGTTCGCTTCCGTAGGCTGCTGTTGCAATCACGCACTTAGGCGTAGGAGTATTCATGTTCCATATTACTCTGGGATCGCTTAACGCCACCATCAACTGAAGCATTTCGAGGTTTGTCTCGACATTCGAATCTGACGGATTGATAGAAGGTGGTCCCTTTTTGATATCTACTTCGAAACCTACGTTCGAGCGGAAACGCCCATCCCACACGTTCTGAAGGTCTGTTTGCTGCGGTTCTGTTTGCTGCAGTTCGTTTTTTCCAGTGGCCCAAAGGTAGAAATTTTTCGCCATTGCCATATACTTCTCGTTAAGGAAGAAGCTCGTCGTCGTTGTTCCAAGAGCGGCCGCTGCATTAGTAGACTTTGGATACCCCTCATTCGGTGGGTTGCTTGACCCGCTATATACTGAGTCGAAAGGGCCCCAATATTGATCATGTGTTGTGTTAACCCAATCGTCCAGCCAAAGTTGTATAGCATTTCTAATTTGAGCTTGATTTGGTTGGAATATCGAAGCGTTATTGAAACCATACAGAGCAAGGCCAAACACAGCCCTGCCATTTGATAACGAATACTGCTCTACCTCATCCGGTGGAGGGCTATCGTAGAATCCTCCATATCCACCCCCACTGCTCCACGTTCTATCTGTATGGATCTCTTGGAGTCCAAGCAGCCAGGTGGCAAGCGACTGAGCCCAACCTCCATATATCTGCGCATTACGAGACGAGACTCCACCAGCCAAGTTCAGCTCGTATGTGGTGACAGCAACTAGCGCGGCAAGTAGTTCTCCGTTCTCCATCAAGTGAGTGTCCACCGTTTCTGGATTTTGATACCAGAAATTCCATGATCCATTAGAGTTTTTGCTGCCTTGGTACGTGTTCAATGTCTCCTCTACAACCTGGATAACGTGGTCGTAGAAGGAGTAGTCCGATTGTGGGCTGAGACCGTTCCAACGCATTTTCGTAGCCACAATCGCTAATCCTTCGAGAACAGCTGCGTTCCAATAATACAGTTTACCGGAATCCTGCCAACCTGAGTTGCTCAAATCCCAATAGTAGTAGAAGTCCGTGGTTGCGGTCTGACTGGCCAGAACGAACTGAAGGGCCACTTTGATCTTATCATAGAGGTTCGGACAATTTTGACTTCCACACCATGTTGACTCTTCTGAGTTCTTGCGAACATACTCCAGCTCATAAGTCAGCGCCAACGCAAGTCTGGCGTTACTATCAGTGTATGCGCGAGTTCGATCGTCACTCGTTAGTGCCTCTGCGAATGTTGTTTTTCCCTGAGTGTAGTTTTGCTCTTGCCCGAGCAGCCAATAAATCACATTTATGGCTCTATCACTTATCGTTGGCATGTTGAAGTTTGCTGACACAGTAACGTCGCCGTTCATGACAACGCTACAGGGATTCACTAACGCACCAGCAGAACAGTATCCCCCATTCCAACTTGAAAATTCCCAACCATTACCGGGCGTTGAAGTGATTGAGACACTCTGTCCAGCTTGATGTAGGCATCCACTCGGACAGTATGGGTTAACCGACCCACCGCCAGTCGCTACACTAGTTGTCAACGTCGGTTCTATAACTGTCAGGCTAAAACTGGTCGCGCGAGTGGAATTACCCGCCACTCCGATGACGGTCACTGGATATGTTCCATGAGGTGTTGAAGTTAATGTGCTAACCGTTAGTGCACTGGAAAACGGTGTCTCTGTTGAAGGGGTCCCTGATGAAGGGTTGAAAATACAAAAAGCGCCGTTAGGAAGACCGCTCGAGCAACTTAGGCCAATGGACTGAGGAACACCGCTAATCAATGTCGCAGATATCGAAACTCCAGACTCGGTTTGTCCCTGTACGACCGATATGTCCCCATTGGCTGTCAGAGCAAAATCAAAGATTTCAGCCACGTCGAAATACGCAACGGCGCTACTGAAACCGGAACAGAAGTCATCCGCCTGCAAGTTCACAGCCCATCTTCCAACTTTGTCAGCGGTTAGAGAGAACACGTACGAGGAACTGTATGCGACAAAGGGGATTACGGAAGGCGTACCGGATGGTGGGGAGATCGTCAACATCCCCTCAACAGGTCTGTTCGCAGTCATCTGAATGGTCACAGTGTCTTCGATTCGGTAGGTCAGCTTGTCTGTTGTCACGGCAACTGCGAGCGGGGGTCCCGTATTGCAGGCGAAAGTACTGGAAGCTACCTGTTGGGCGGTCTTCCCTAGGATAGGCGTGGTAATCAAAGCAACGGAGGGCAAGCTTACGATGAGAATCATAAAAGCAAGCGAACTGGTTCGAGCTTTTGCCTGGCGGAAGTTCATTGGAACCGCATACGATAGCTGGCTTTCGTTAACTAATTATTCTATGCTTTCGGCCTAGAGAGATTAACTAATTGAGCGGTCAAGCCTAGTCATCGTGGGCATTACAGGAAAGCCATCCCATTCGAGGAGTAGTGTCGTTGCGCCGGCATGATCAATGGGTCATGTTGGTTGCTAGCCTTAACTGCTGTTCAACGCGTTGAACATGATCGGCGAGGGTCCCGAGGTGTACGTGCCAGCGGGTACCTGTGCACAATTCGGATTTTTGCCACCCCCCCTGGGTAGGGAGGTCCCCCCTGTACGGTGTCCTTCTCGCCATGTCGCTTTCTCCGCTGCCGTTGCCTCGCGTTCTCCTTCTCCCGTTCATGCTTATGTTGCGGATACCAGTGCGATCGGAGCATCGGCGGGACCTGGCATCCCGGCCAAGCACACTTCACATCCCGAATCTTGGAACCGACTGCGTCCAGGCTGCGGATCCCGGCCCTTCTCCAACATCTCCTTTACAAGCTGCCCTGTTCTATGAATTGAGTCAGAAGGTCACTTCTGCTCCTACCCGTTAACCTGGCGTAGAGGCTGGCCGTCTTGAGGAAACGGGTTGGAAACCGCAGAGACACGGGTTCGCCCAGGGCTGGTACAATTCGAGGCTCATGGCCGCCTGAGCCTTCAGGCCTCCGCTCAACCTAACATCACTCAGGAAGGCGTCGACTCCTTCCTGCTTCTCAAGGCGCAGGAAATACAACATGGAAGCGAACTGCATCAACATCTAGCAGAGCTCTGTGACTGGGATATCCAGTTGGATCGCGAATCTTCGAACGCTCCCCATCACCCCGCGAGGCACGCGAAGCGACACTCTACGCTTCGCCTTCCGGGGGACCGCGCAGTAGCGGTCCCTTAACGCCAGCTAGCCGGCTGCCTTTCCTATTTGAAAAGTGTATGTCATTTGACATACGATTTCAGTTTTTGCGGGTTGCGTTATCTTTGGTCAAGTATGAATCTGCCCACAAATATTCGAAATAGTTTTTCGCAAATTTTGCGAGACCCATGTGGTCGGACCATATAGCAAGGCTGATCGCCTCATCCCCTTCTTGTCCCAAAAGCAAGATGACTTCGCGGCCATCAGCGATTATTCCGCCGCCGAACATTTGCTCGCGGACGCGCATGTCACAAAACTTTTCCAGCTTGGCCATAGTTTCACTCTTTGGGCTCTTCATAGTCATTATTTGCACTTTGACGCCCCTCTCCACAATCGTTTTCACTAATGGAATAAGCATCTCAGCGGTTTCGTCCGGTATTCCGGGAACTGCAACTAAGATTTCTTTCTGAACGTGTTCAACGGTCTCCCTGATCTTGGCGAGAACGTTGAAGTCTCCGCGTACAATCCAAATGTCTGGGCGTTCTCTCACGCCTTTCTTCTCGTATATTGGTTGGAGTTCATCAAGGACTAATCCCTCGTTCGTCTTGAGCGAGTTCTCAAGTTGGGATTTCGTAATCTCGAGAGCTACTGAGGGCGGTTTCGGGTAGTACTTGCTTGGCCGCCCGTGTTCCATCTCAATCCAACCTTTCTTTTCGAGCGACCCTAGGACTTCGTAGATTTTCGAATAGGGCACACCGGAGGCTTCGCTCAACTCGTTCGCAGTTGCGGGGCCAATTTCAAGCAGTGAGGTGTATGAGCGGATCTCGTAGTCAGTTAGTCCGAATTCTTGGAGCGAACGCCTTACCCTATCGCTAATCGTCAATGCTAGCCGGTCCACGAGTTGTATTGTTGGAGCTTTCTAGCCAGGATTGAATATAAGATTTCACTACTGAAAGTGGTTAACGATTAGTGTTCTTGTCGTGTTCGTTTGAGAGCCAGTACGATTCCTTCGTTGTGAATTCCTTCTTCCAAATTGGGACTTCCTTCTTCACTCTCTCAACAGTCTCAGAAAGTGCTGGAAAAACGTCCTGGCGATGTTTTCCAAGCACCGCGACGAAGAGGCTTGGTTCACCAACCTCCAAAGTGTCAATAATATGGTGAATCGAGACCTCGAGAACCCCTGGGCGTTTCTTGATCGCGTCTCTAATCGCCTGCATACGTTTGAGGGCAACCTCGATGTAGGCTTCGTATTCAAGGCGGACCACCTTCGCCTCAGACTCTCGTACAGGATCTTCGCGGACGACACCGACGAAGCACGCTACTGCCCCAGCCTCATGATAATCAGGAAGATGAGAAAGGTCATCCATTATTTGGTTTAGGTTAACCTCCCCTTTCTTGTGAAGTCCGATAACTTCCATCAGAGTGACGCCCAGGAATTAGTCACGGTCAGGATGGAAAATGCTCGTTGAAACTGACGGCCGGAGCCGATTGTCTGACCTACGTTTTCTGTTGTAACTCGGTTTTCATTTTCTCGAGATGCTGGTTTTCAGTGTCGAACTTCGTTCCGACAATCTGTACTTGGTAGATGGATTTGGATGTGTTACAGAAGTCGCACGGTGGTCCAAACCCTTCAGGGGATGGTGATACCCTAAGCCAGAGTTGGTTTATTCCAGCATACGTAAGGTCAAGTTTGATCTTGTCCCTGGCACAGTTCTCGCAAAGATAGAAAGGCATCGCATACACTAGGGACGCGATAGGTATCGACCCGTTATTAATACTTCGAATCCGCGGGCCTGTATTGACTAAGGTAAAATGCCTTATCAAAACCAACAATCAAATTGAACTCAGCTAATGTGAAGGTGCGTCAAACGGAGAACGTCGATCAGTTCTACTTTCTTCAACCAACCATCACGATTCTGTTCAGCGTAGCTCTCGTTGTCTTTTGGCGCTACCGGAGAGATTTCACAAGCGCTGTTCTGCTCTATTCTTTGCTAGCATACGCTGGTGCGATAGCAATTAAAGCGGTTTTGCAAGCCGCGACGTTCAACGGGTTCGAAGCGCGCTACGGAGGCAATGCCGTCGCGCTTGGGCTTTACCTCGGGGTTCAAACGATGGTTCTCGAAATCGGTGGAGCATTCCTAGTCGCCGCATGGGCAGTTTCACGCCGTAAACTTCAGGCCAAGGACGCTGAAGGATACGGGCTCGGTCTAGCACTATGGGAGAACGCAGGACTCTTGGGAGTTCTAGGTCTAGTCTCTTTGGTAACCATTAGCTTAACGTTGTCTTCCGGTAGCCCAGCCGCACAAGAATCTTATTCTAACCTGATTCGAAGTCGTCCGGATCTCTTCTACCCGCCATCCCAAGCTTTACCTTTGATCGCTTGGGGTGTTCTTGAAAGAGTGACCTCCCTGCTTTTCCATTTCTCGTGGGGATACCTGTGCCTTCTTGCGGCATGCTTTCACAGGAGGAATTATGTTCTGCTGGCTTTGCCGATGGGCTTGGTCGATTTCTTTGTGCCATTTTACCAAAGCCTCCCTCTTCCCGTGTTCGAGTCATCCCTATTTGTACTGGGGCTAGTATGTCTTGGTTTGACTTTGATAGTTGGAAGAGGCTTGCGTTCGCCTAGCCGGCGACGACGTTAGGAAGTCCCACGTCCTATCGGCATGATGCGACTCAGGGTAAATGCCTTATCAACACAAAATGTTCAGATTAACTCTGATTCCCTCATCGTCGCAATCGAATTATGGATTTGGAATCAGTTTAACTTTCTGGGCGCTTCGTTCTTTGTTTGACGGGCTAAGATGTCTTGGGTGGCGTTACAACCTGTTTTAAATAGGCACATTCAGCATAACCTACTCCGAGGCCCGAAGGTGCTTAGATATTCTAAAGTAGTCTTGTTTGTCGCTATGATTGCAGTTACATCTTTCCTGCCTTCAAATGTTGCAGCAGCGACAATCATTATCTCAGCCCCTCAGACGATCGCACAAGGTAGTCAAGCGTCCTATACTGTGACGGTCGTGCCCACTGCTGCTGGAAGTTACAATCTAGCTGTATCGGGCGTAGCCGGCTACTTTACAACCAATCCCGTGGGTCCATGCATAGCAATTACTTGCCCTGACACCACTTTGGTCGTGGATGCGAGTACGCTTCCAACCTACTGCCCAGGAACTTACTCCTTTACTGTGACCGCGCAAAGTACGAGCACTGCAGATTCAGGAAGCAATACAGGTTCGGTGACGGTTGCGCAAGTCGGCGCCCCTCTTCAAGTGGCAGTTTCCACAAACAGTCCGTCCTACCACAATGGCGACAAGATAACAATATCTGTGTCGGCCAGCCGCGCCGCGGAGGGAGTACTTCAAGTCACTCCGCCCTCTGGTGCCCCTATGACATATCAATTTGCCTTCACTGGCGCCACCTACGGGGTAACGAAGACATTGACTGCTTCACAACCATACGGAACATATGATGTGAGTGTTCAAGCAGACGACTATTGCAGCGGTGGAAGCATAGCCTCAACTACCTATACCGTCGGGCCTGACACATACGACATATCCTTATCGATGTCAGGCATTCCTTCGCAAGTTTCTGCGAGTTTGATGGTTGACGGCCAACACGGAGGCACTGTTGGGGGCTCAGAAAACAAGAAACTGAGCTTTACGATTGGGAGCTCGCATTCAATTCAAGTTGACCAATATGTTTCAGGTGATACTGGGGTCCGATACTACTGTGCAGACAACACGTGGAGCGTCAGTGATCAGGGCGCGCACACCTTCAATTATCAAACTCAATACCAGTTCAACGTGCTTACCGATCCGAGCGGCGTTACCCCTACGACAGGGGGAGGATGGTACAATGACGGCCAATCGGTGCAGACGAACCAGGCTCCTCCGACCGTGGCAGGCCCAAGCGGCACTCAATACGCTTTCAAAAACTGGGAACTAGATGGAGCACCCCAGAGTGGTAACCAACTTACTGTCACAATGGATAAACCCCACACCGCCGTAGCCAAGTTTTCAATTCAGTACCAGCTTGTGATCGATTCACCCGGCGGACTTGGTAACCCGCAAGGAGCAGGTTACTATGACGCTGGCTCGACCGCAACGTTCTCCGTAACCTCGCCCGTAGGCTTGCTAGTGCAACAAGTCCTCGTCCAATGGCAAGGCGACTACACTGGGACGAACCCGCAAGGCACAGTCACTATGGATAAGCAAAAGACCGTGCACGCAGTTTGGACAACGAGCTACACCCAAGCTTACCTCGTCGGAGGCATTCTAGCAGTTGTTATAATTGCTGTTGCAATCTTGATGATGCGGCGAGGGAAGGGCGGCACGAAGCCTGATAAGCCGGCTAAGAAGAAAGGAGTCGGTTTGCGTTTAGGTAAACCGAAAACCGAGAGTTAGGGGCAATAGTCTTGTCAACCGAAAAGGACGCGCAGAAAGACCTGCTGAAACTCTACGCTTACGGCACCCTGGCAAACTTCTGGGTAACCGTCGGTGCTAAGGACGCAGTAGACGAGGACGAGGCTCAAGCATTTCTTCAGCTTCAACAGTCCCTAATCAAACAGCTCGACCAAACCCTGGAGGCACACTTGGACGAAGACTCAATGGAGTCCTTCCGAAAATTCGTAAGTCGCTATAGAATTCGCACAGAATAGGTATTATTCGTTCCGACCATCGCAACGTGCAGAAACGGGTGCATTGATCGTTCCTCAACTTGAGGAAAGCACAGTCAGCCTAACCTGTGAACTACGCGTAGGCAACTAGCTCCGCTCGCACACCTATCTTAAATATTATCTCCCATCGCATACGAAGTCAATCAGGATGGGTTCAGCGTGAGCTATTCCAAGCCGCTATTCTTACTCGGCGTCATGATCATTGCTTTCGTGCTTCTACCGCGCGCCTACGCATCACCTGTTACCGTAAACATAACACCCACAACGCAAGCTGTACCTCAGACTTCCACAGCATCCTACTTGATCGGCTTGTCAAGTGCGGCCACGACAGCCTACAAGCTCAGCCTTTCGGGCTTGGTGTCCGGATCGTCGTACACCTTCTCACCCAATCCAGTTTCCACGCCTGCAGGTTCAGGGAGCAGCAGCCTCACCATCGATACGAGTATCCCCCCGCTCTATTGCCCTGGAACCTATTCGTTCACAGTCTCCGCAAGCAACTCAACTTCAGCTCCGCCGGCCGGTGATTCAGGCAGCGTAAGTGCTAGTCTTACGGTGATTCCAGTAGGCCCTCCATTAGTCATTGCCGTCTCGACGGACAAGTCGGCGTATGGAATCGGTGACACAGTGACGATTGCGCTCACTGCAAATCGGCCTGCGGAAGGTCAACTGATCATTTCATCCCCGTCCGGAACTCCCGCGACGTTTTTCTACAGTTTCCTAGCTCCAACTTACTCGTTAACGAAAACTCTCACTGCAAACTCAATTGGGCAGTGGACCGTGGCCTTTCAGGCAGACGATTTCTGTTCCGGGTTCAATAGTGCGTCAGCTGCCTTTGACGTGGCGCCAGATACGTACGACATCTCCATATCTTTGGATGCGGTGCCAGCACAATACTCGTCGCAGGTGAAGGTTGATAGTCAGCCGCAAGGAACGATTGGGGGCGCTGAAATCAAGAAACTTACATTCAAAGTCGACACGACCCACACCGTCGCCGTGGATCAGTATGTTCAGGGCGACGCGGGTGTTCGTTACTTTGCGTCTCAGAATAGTTGGACAGTTAGCTCAGCTGGCAGTCATACCTTCGCATACGAAACCCAATACTTGTTTACCGTCGTAACGGACCCAGACGGAATCACTGATGTGACTGGTGGGGGTTGGTACAAGGCCGGGACGGGTGTGCAGACGAACCAAGTTCCTACCACGGTCCCTGGATCAGCCGGGACGCAATATGCCTTCAAGGGCTGGGAAGTAGACGGCGCTGCTCAATCGGGCAACGGAATCTCATTAACTATGGACAAACCCCACACAGCCGTTGCGAAGTATGAGACCCAGTACCAGTTGCTAATCGACTCGCCGTACGGCAATCCGAAGGGCCAAGGTTACTACGCGGCCGGTTCCACGGCGGCCTTTTCAGTAACCACCCCTTGGGGCTTCCCGATGCAACAAATCTTCGTCAATTGGCAGGGCGACTACACAGGCACCTCGCCGCAAGGTTCAACCACAATGGATAAGCCGAAGGTGATACACGCAGTCTGGTCAACCAGTTACGTTCCACTCATAGCCGTAGTGATAGTCGGCCTTGCAGTCGTCGCTGGTTTCTTGTTCTGGAGGAAACGAAAGGGACCAGCCCCAGAGAAGAAACCTACTCCAAGCGCCGGCGGCGCGGAGGCTGAAGGCGTGAAATGCGCCTCATGCGGAACCGAGAACCTTGCCGACCAGAAATTCTGCACGAACTGCGGAGAAAAGCTACCTAAACCCGGAAAGCACCACACTTAACCAAGACCCACGCCCCTTAAACTCGTTCGGCGATGACTTCACTAACGGCGCCGCTGCAAGAATCAACACGAGCCAGCAGATTATTTTTCGTGCTTTCAGGCGAGCACGCATCGCTGCCCGCAGCAGAAGTAGGAGCGATTCTGGAATCGAGTGGCGTAGAATTTCGCGCCCTCGCTCAGAGTTACAGGTTGCTAACACTAGATGCTCCTTTCGCTGCTTTGAAGTCTGTTTCAGAAAGAAGCCTGATGTACGATTGGTGCGGTCTCAGCCTAGGCGAATGCGATGCCGCCGAGCAGCAAATTGAGTTTTTCGTGAGGAATCAACCGATTGAACAGTTAATGAGTGGTGCTGAAAGCTTCGCCGTCCGGTCGGTGCGGTTGGGTGGTGCAAACAAGTCGATTCGGCGCGTCGACTTGGAAAGTAAGGTCGGTTCTGTGGTGAAAGCTATGGTTCCAAGGATGCACGTGCGCCTTCAAAACCCTGACCTGATCCTTGCCTGCGTACTGTACGAGAACAGGTTCCTGCTCGGGGTGTCAGGTTACTCGAAGCCGTCCGGCCTGATCGCGCCTAGGCGACCTCGCAAGCGTCCCGTGTTTCACCCTTCCACAATGCCGCCGAAGATAGCGAGGTGCATGGTCAACTTGGCGCGAGCGGTTCCGGGGGCGACATTCGCAGACCCATTCTCAGGGGTGGGCGGTATAGTGATTGAGGCGGCAGTAATCGGCTGCAGGGTTCTGGGGCTGGATGCGAATTTACGGATGGTTAGGGGCGCTCGCAGAAACATGAAGTACTTTGGACTTGCGGCGGAAGGTTTTCTGAATGCAGATGCACGATTCCTCCCTGGGCAAGGCCTGGAGGCCATAGCAACCGATCCCCCGTATGGGCGGGGCTCATCCACCATGGGATCGAAGGTAACCGCTTTGGTGAAAGAATTCCTCGAAGGGGCGAAGAGCTCACTGAAGAAAGATGCCCACCTATGCATATCAGCCCCAATGGAGGTTGATGTTGAAGGATACGCGCAGCAAGCTGGCTTCGCGCTGAGAGAAAAACACCTTGCAAAGGTCCACCGCAGCTTAACAAGACAGTTCGTCGTCTTACAAAACTCGTAGAATGGCTTCGAAAGATGTCTGTGTCAGTAACCTTTCTAGGAACGGGAGGAAGCGTCCCAAGCAAGTTTCGGAACCTCCCAAGCGTCTTGGTACGTAGGGGCCCAGAGGTGATGCTCTTCGATTGTGGGGAGGGTACGCAACGGCAATTTCTCCAAGCCAGGGCAGGAACAAACCGGAAGATGCGCATCTTCATCAGCCACATGCACGGCGACCACGTGTTCGGCTTACCGGGATTACTGCACTCCCTATCGTTCATGGGTAGAACAAACGAGCTGGAGATAATCGGTCCGAAAGGCATCGCAGATTTTGTGACTTCCGTTAACCGGGTCGTGAAATTATATTCACGATTTCCGATGCGAATTAAGGAGGTGCGTTATGGCCGTGTTGTCGACGACGAGGAATACGAGGTACACGCCGCTCCGGCAGAACATGGCATGCCTTGTCTATCTTATGCGTTCGTGGAAAAACCGCGACCGGGAAAGTTCTATCCTTCCAAAGCCCAGAAGTTGGGTATCCCAGAGGGCCCGCTATGGAAGAAACTACAGACTTCTAGGTCTGTGACGGTCGAAAGAAGAGTGGTCCCAGCTAGGCTCGTTGTTGGTCCCCCAAGGCGCGGCGTGAAAATCACTTACGCAGTTGACACGCGGCCGTGCGAGGCGGTCGTCAAATTGGCGGGTGAGTCGGACCTTTTGATTCATGACAGTTGTTTTGCGGAAGCTGCATCCACAAAAGCGAAGGAGTATGGCCACTCCACCGCGAGCGAGGCCGCCCGGGTTGCGAAGAAAAGTAAGTCCCGAAAATTGGCGCTCTTCCACATCAGCGCTATGTACGAGGACCCCGCGCCACTCTTAGCCCAGGCCAAGAGAATATTTCGTGACACCATTCTCCCTAGAGACATGGCTACCGTCTACGTCGTCCCATCTGCTCGTGGCTGAAGCCCTCCCCGGGGCTCGCCGCAAGGAAATCTATTATCGATTCCGGGACGGGTGACTCTATCTCAATTGAGACTGGTCCATGGGGAGACTCGCCTTCAGGCTCACAGAATGAAACTCGCCCAGCGAAAGCAGCTTGCTTGTTGAGGTAGATTCGCATCCGTTGCCCGCGGGTTCTACTGAAAAGAATCGACCTAGCGGCGCTGCGAATCCTTTCCTGTCTTATCATGCTGCGCAGATTGGACAGGAAGTCAATTTCATCGCCATGCATCCCAAGAACGATATCATCCCCACGCGTTCCCACTTTCTGTATCGGGGCCGACGGGAAGATGTTATGGAGCGTGCGTTCCACTTTCGTTTCGTCCTCAGTTGGATGAACCACCGTTTCAACGGTGACCTTCAGATCCATCACGCCTTCATCTTAGCGAGGATGGCTTTGAGGGACGACTGCAGTTCTGCAATCGTGCCTTCATTTACTACCACGGTATCGGCTAACGCGATGACATGGCCTAACCCGACTTTTAGTTCTCGATTATCGCGCTCGTAGAATGTTTCCCACGTCTTTGGGTCGTCGCTTCTGCCTCGAGATAGGAGCCGCTGAAACCGGGTCTTTGGTGAAGCGTGAATGGCCACGGTGACAACCTCGAATTTTGATTTGAGCTCAGCAAGTTCCTCGGGCCCTCTGACTCCCTCAACAATAACCACATCGGACCGGCGTTCTTCAATCTTGGAAAGTAGTCTATTCGCAACGGCGGCAGGTCCCTCTTCCTCCCTAACTTGCAACATAACCGTGCCCATGTTCTGAGGTGTTGGGTCCAAGCCCCTTCGCTGAGTCTCCTCCCTAATCACATCACCGAGAACGAGCACTTCTATGCCGAGCTGTTTCGCCGCCTCGGCCGCAACCCCTTTCCCTGCGCCGGGCATGCCTGAGATAGCAATAACTTTCTTTCTTGACCGCATTTCCTGGTAAACGTCTCCGAGGTCTTCCGCTTATCGCCCGTGAACCGTTAAATTAGGTCATTCAATATTAGCCTTCGCTGGTGGAAATCAGTTGTCGCAAGAACGCATAAGGAGCTTCATTGCAGTGGACTTAGATGAGCCCTCTATACGCGAACGAATAATCGCGGCTCAGAAGGGGTTGGAGCAGACACGCGCGCAACTGAAAATCGTAGAACCACAGATAATGCATCTGACCCTCCGCTTTCTCGGAGAGGTCCCACTGACAACAGTAGAAAGAGTCAAAGAAGCAATGGATTCCGTACGCTTTCCGCCCTTCGAAGCAGAGTTCACTGGCCTTGGCGTATTCCCAAACCCGAGGCGAATCAACGTGGTCTGGGTAGGGATCAAACAAGGGCAAGAACAACTAAATCACATTTTCCAGCAACTTGAGCCGAAGCTTAGGCAGATCGGGTTGCCACCAGACGACAAGGGTTTCAGCCCCCACATGACCATCGCCCGAGTCCGATCCGCCATAAACAGAGATTCTCTGGTGGCATACGTTGAAAGTATGCGGAGTGAAGAGTTCGGGAAGATGGCCGTAGGGGCTGTGCGATTGAAAAAGAGCACGCTGACCCCAAGGGGGCCAATATACACGACAATCCATGAGGTAGTCGCTTCGTCCTGACGGATCAAGTGCACGTTCTTGGACAAGTTCGCAGAAGTTTGTGACGCTGTTAAGAAGAAGATTGTGCCCCCGCCAAAATTGAAAAGCGCCGTCGAGTTGCGGGCCGAGCAGATCAGGAGCGATGTGGAGCGAGAGTGCATTAAGGCGAATCTCGACGCGGAGGTCCGCTTGGACGGTTCCGTAGCGAAGGACACGTGGATACGGGATTATGCTGACGTCGACATATTCATGAGAGTCTCTCCGCAGTTTAGCAAAGCGCAGCTCCGAGACGTGTGCTTGCCAGTCGCCCGCGAAGCACTCCGCCCTCACAAAATCGTCGAGAGGTACGCGGAGCACCCGTACATTGAATCAACAGTCGATCTGGGAAGAAGCAGTGTGCTTCGGGTCAACGTTGTCCCATGCTACAAGGTCGAGAAGGGCAACTGGTTGAGCGCCACGGACAGGAGCCCCTACCACACCGAGTACATTCGGCAACACCTCACTGAACCGCGGCGCAACGAAGTTCGTCTGCTAAAGGCCTTCATGAGGGGCATAGGGAGCTACGGAGCGGATATCAAAACTGGGGGCTTCAGTGGAATGTTATGCGAAACGCTCATTGTTTCGCGCGGAGATTTCCACCAAGTTGTCAGCGATTTCACACAATGGCAAGAGAACGAATTCGTAGATGTCGAAAACTACTACAAAGGAAGACGTGAGGAAGCGCATCGCATCTTTAGGGAACCGTTGATCGTCATCGATCCCGTGGACAAAGGCCGTAACTTAGCCGCCGCAGTCCGACAACACCAGCTTTGGAATTTTGTCGCTGCATGCAGGCAGTTTAACTCGAGACCATCAGCCGCTCTCTTCGATGAACCAAAGGTGAGAAGGCTGACGCCGACTGACTACCGGAAACTCGTTCGAACTCGTGAGTCGACAATTCTCTGCCTAGTCGTTGGGAAGATAGATGCAGTTGTCGATATTCTCTGGAGCCAACTCTACCGGACGCGGAGAGCGCTCCTAAGCCTTCTCGAAAATAGTGACTTTAAAGTACTGCAATCATGGGCTTGGACCGATGAAAAGTCACTGACTATCATTTTGTTCGAACTGGAGCAAGGACAGCTACCCAGAACTAGGCACCACGCTGGCCCCCCAGTTTCCAAGCTTGAGGAAAGTGCTTCCTTTCTATCAAAACATGCGAAGAACGCGAGTACAGTCTCCGGTCCCTGGATTGAACATGCCCGGTGGGCAGTTCAAAAGAGGAGAACGGTTGTTTCCGCAAAGGCCTTGCTCGCCTCAGCCCTCCGTTCGGGGGGAGAAGATGTCGGCGTTGCTGCTTTGCTAGCCAAGTCCTTCCGGAAGAAGACACGAATTCTTGAAAATGAGAAGATTGGAATGCTGATTGCCTCAAATACGGACTTTGCTAAGGCCATGAGAACCTACCTCTCAGGAAGGCCAGCATGGTTTGAATGAAAACGAAATTCCACTGTGTAGGCTTCTGGAACCCCATTACTCACGCATACTAACCTATCCAGGTACGGATACCAAAGAAGCAAAGGCAAGGATAAGGGAGCTATCCGAGATCGGGATCTCGGCTTTTCGTTTCGAGGGAGTTACACAGATTGGCGGTATCCCGGTTCTTGGGAAGGGCTGCGTCGGCGTCGTGACGAAGGCGCGGCTTGAAGGGGAACTTGTAGCCTTGAAGATCCGGCGCTTAGACGCCGACCGGCCATCGATGAACGACGAGGCTAGGCTGCTGCGGTTCGCGAATAGCGTCGACGCTGGGCCGCGTTTGATTTCTGCAACGAAGAACTTTCTTGCAATGGAACTTTTCCGTGGCATTCCGCTATTCCGATGGGCCGAGGGCTCAGACGCAAGCGGTAGGGTGGTGGGGAAGCTCGTCTCACGCCTCCTGAGCTGTTGCTTCATGCTCGACTCGATTGGGCTTGATCATGGGGAGTTAAGCCATGCTCCCAAGAATGTTCTTGTCGCCAAGTCTGGCCATCCCTGCATTGTTGATTTCGAGAGTGCGAGCACGGCAAGGCGCGTCGCAAACGTCACATCCCTGCTACAATACTTCCTGTTCGGAAGAGTGTCGAGAACGCTTCACGCGTCACGAGTCTTCCCAGACAAAAGGAACATCGTTAAGGCTCTAGGAGTATACAAGCGGGAAGGCTCGGTCGAGAATTTCCAATGCGTATTGGATGCGCTTGGCTTGCTGTGAAAAGTTCTTATGAACGCTCAATTTCTCTCTGCGATGAACGGGGCCGTCGTCTAGAAGAGATTGCGAGCGCAACTCTCTGGACAGCTTGGTCTGGGAACACGATTCCGCCAACAGGATACCAGAGCGCAACTGCGCGCGGTGAACCTGGGGCGCTGGCGTCCCCAAGAAACAAGGGTCTTGGGGCCAGAGGTCGTGGGTTCAAATCCCACCGGCCCCACCATATCATGGGTTTAACAACCCGCTTTTGACCCTGCTCTCATCATTTTGAGCTGTTTTCGAAGGCTTTTCCACGTTTGCTTGGGTTGTTACCAAACGCTCCTGTTGGCAGTGACAGAGTGCCTATGACCATGTATTCCATGTTTCCATGTAGGCGTGGTTCATTGGAGGTTGTAGGTAAGTCTACGATTACTGGAAGATACCAGTTGACGCTCCCGAAACGTGTACGTGAATTCCTCAAGGCTGAAAACGGCGACTTAGTAGTGTTCCTCAAAGATCATGATAAGATTCTGGTAAAGCGGGGCACTGTGAAGATCGAGGAATGAATCTCTCAGGCGCTGATGCATGGAGGCCTTCAAGATCCGCTGATTGAATTGCAACAACGACAACTCGGCAGAGAGTTCAACGATGCCTTGGTCGAATCCATAGACGAAACCATAATTGATCTACTTGGCCGAGCCGTGCTTGATGCGCTGTATGCTCATCTACAAACAAATTACTCCATTTCGAGGGATGAGGTTCCTTACAGACTTGACACTCTACTCACTACTCTAGAGAAGATTTTTGGGGTTCGCAGTTCGCAGACCATAACCAAGGCCATCGCTAAGAAATTTCACCTCAAATTGGGGCTCGAGTTCACAGGCAATCCGAGTCACACTTTACTCGAATACGTTGACGAAGCGAAGATGAAGGTTCAGAACTCACCATCCAAGTAGCTGGGTACATGTGTTGATTGAGAAAAAGACGGGAAAAATGACGAAAAGAAACCTAACCAAGGGCACGTCGATAAAGCCGCGACCGCTAGGCGTCATAAGGGACATCACTGAACACGTCAAGTACGAAACTAGGCTGCTAGCGCTACACACGCACGCATTGCAACTCAGCTCAGCGAAGGAAATCGGCACTATAGTCAAGTACACTCTTGATGCAATGGAGTTCACGCTTGGATTCGAACACGCCTACTTCCTGTTAGTCGAAAACGACTCTCTACAAATCAAGGGAAGCATAGGTGGACCCGCGGCCTACTCAGCGCAACCATTGGATGGGCGTGGGGTGACAGTCAAAGCTGCAAACATCAAGACGACACTCAGAATATCCGATACCAGAAAAGAACCCGCCTTTGTCGACCCCAAAGGGTACGATTGGACGGGGCCACCCTCCGTCCTTTCGGAACTGGTCGTGCCCGTACTTATCGACGCTGAAGCCGTTGCAGTCCTATGCGTGGACAGCACTAGGCCAGATGACTTCACTGACGATGATCAGAGACTTCTCGAAACATTGGCGATTCACGTGGGCTCAGCGCTTGGACGCTTGAGACATGGAGGGGAGCTAAGGGAGAGCGAAGAACGGTATCGCTCAGTATTCGAAAGTAGCGTCGACGCAATCCTGCTCACCTCTCCTGATGGCAGTATCCTAGCTGCGAACCCCGCAGCGTGCCGAATCTTAGGGCGAACCGAGGAAGAACTTCGCGAAGTCGGAAGGGACGGTATAGTGGATCGGTCGGACCCCAGATTCCGCTACCTCCAAGAGGAAAGGGCGCGCACGAGCAGATTCACAGGCGAACTCACTTTCAAGCGTAAGGATGGAACAAGATTCCCCGCAGAATTGACCACGGGCCTATTCAAGAATAGAGACGGCCTCGAAAAGACAAGTATGATCATTCGAGATATTACCGAGCGCAAGAAGTCAGAAGATGAGATCAGGGATCTGGCGAGGTTCCCGTCTGAGAACCCGAACCCATTGCTACGATTGAACAAGAACGGCGCCATCCTCACCGCAAATCCAGCAAGCAAGCTACTCCTGCAGGAATGGGGCTCCGGAATTGGGCAAGTTGCTCCGAAGTTCTGGCGCGACCTAGCTGCCGACGCTCTATCCACTCGGCAAGACAAGAACGTCGACGCCGAATTTGGGGACAGATACTACACTTTCCTGGTCAAGCCAATCGTGGAATCGGATTACGTCAACCTGTACGGGAGAGACATAACCAAGCGCAAGCTATCGGAAGAAGCCTTGCGGGAGAGCGAGGAACGATATAGGGTGATGTTTGAGAACATGGGTAGCGGTATGGCCATTTATGGAGCAGTCGACGATGGCAAGGACTTCATCTTCAAGGGTTTCAACCGTGCAGCAGAGAGAATCGATAGAATAGAACGGGAAAAGCTGATTGGCAGGAGCGTACTTGAGATCTTTCCGGGTGTCAGGGATTTCGGTCTGTTTGATGTGTTCCAGAGAGTGTGGAGGACAGGCAACCCAGAGCATCATCCAACAGCGCTCTACAAAGACAACAGGGTTTCTGGTTGGAGAGAGAACTATGTGTACAGACTGTCTTCAGGCGAAATCGTCGCAGTGTATGAAGACATTACCGAACGCAAGCGGATGGATGAGATGCTTCGGGAGAGTGAGGAGAAGTATCGAGGGTTAGTGGAGAATTCGCTTAACTTCATCGGGATTCTTCAAGATGGAATTCTGAAGTACGTTAACCGGACTGCGGTTGAACGGTTTGGCTGGACCTATGATGAACTCGTCTCGCCTTCCTTTGATCCCATTGAGAAGGTGGTGGCAGCGAGATTCAGAGGTTTGATCAAGGAAAACGTAGGCAAAAGGCTGCGTGAGGAAGACGCCCCTCCTTACGAGATAAGCCTGACAACGAGGGATGGTTCGGAAATCCCGGTCATAGTTCGAGCAGCGAAAATCGTCTACCAAGGAAGGCCTGCGGTTGAGTTCACCTTCAGCGACATTACTGAACGCAAGCGTATGGAGGAGGAGCTCTCAAAGTCTAGTCAATTCTTGGGAAGCGTCATAGAGAATGCGTACGTTTGGCTTAACGTGCTCGATAACGAACAGAACGTCCTAGTCTGGAACAAGGCTGCGGAAGCCATGAGCGGCTATTCCCGAGAAGAGGTCGTAGGACACGGCAAGATATGGGAGTGCCTCTACCCCGATCAGGAATACCGAAAGCAAATCACTGAAACTGTCACCGACGTACTGCAAAGTGGTAGGACTGACGTGGATGTTGAGACAAAGATCAGGCGAAAGGACGGGCAGACTAGGATCATATCCTGGAACGAACGTGCCCTGACTGACCAGGATGGCAAAGTGATCGGGACCATCGCAATCGGGCACGACATTACTGAGCTGAAGCAGATGCAGCACGAGCTTCAACGCTACTCCAAACACCTGCAGGAGTCTGAGGAGAAGTTGAGGGCACTTCATCAACACGCGTTGCAGCTAAGCTCCGCCAGCAACATCAACAGGATAATAGAACACACTCTTGACGCGATGGAATTCGCCCTCGGATTCGATGTCGCAGATTTCTATCTCCTCGAAGGAGATTTTCTCCGAGTAAAGGGAACAAGGGGGAACCCACTGGGGTTGTCGGAGGAGCATATTGACGGGCGAGGGTTAGTGGCGACAGCCGCGAGAAGCAAAGCATCAGGTCGAGTATCGGACACAAGCAAGGAATCAGATTACGTTGACCGGAAGGGATATGACTGGAAAACGGCGCCGACTATGTTCTCCGAATTAGCGGTGCCTGTCATTGTGCATGGAGAGACCACGGCCGTTTTGAATGTAGAGAACGTTCGTCTTGGGGCGTTCTCTGACGAAGACCAGAGACTTCTCGAAACATTGGCGGCTCATGTTGGATCCGAAATGCAGCGTCTGAAACATGGGCAAGAACTTGAGACGTACTCAAAACATCTTGAGGAACTTGTGGAAGAACGCACTAAGAAACTTCGCGCAGCCGAAAGGCTTGCTGCCGTCGGGGAAACTGCGGCGATGGTTGGGCACGACCTTCGCAACCCGTTGCAGGGAATTGCTGGAGCCCTCTATCTCCTGAAACAGGAGTCATTGACGGCGAGAGAGAGAAATGAGATGCTTCAACTGATCCAAGACAACGTTGAGTATTCAGACGCCATCGTAAGAGACCTCTCGGACTACTCAGCAGAAATCCAATTGAAACTAGTAGAGACCACGCTGAAATCGATCACAAGAGGTGCGATACAGGCAGTCAAAGTTCCAGAGAAGGTTACAGTACAGGATTTGTCAGAGGACTACCCAGCATTCAGAGTTGATCCGGACAGGATGAGAAGAGTCTTCATCAACCTTATCGAGAACGCAATCGAAGCCATGCCGCAAGGTGGCACCCTCACGATAAGCAGCAAGCAATCTAATGGCAGTGTCGAAATCGCCTTATCAGATACTGGGTCGGGCGTGCCGAAGAAGGTTATGGAGAATCTCTGGAAGCCTCTCCAAACCACGAAGGCGAAGGGGTTGGGTTTGGGGTTAGCGATCTGCAAGCGAATCACGGACGCTCATGGAGGAACCATAAACGTGAAAAGCAAAACTGGCGAAGGCACAACCGTAACAATACGCCTTCCAATCAAACCTGACGCGGTGGAGGTGAAGCAGAAATGAGCGAATCAGCCAGAATCCTAGTGATCGATGACGAAGAAAGCATTAGGATGACGGTTTCAATGACGTTGAAGCATGCAGGCTACGTAGTGGACACCGCTGAAAACGGTAAACAGGCGACGGAGAAAGCTGCGGCTAACTTCTACAATCTCGCTTTGATAGACATTCGCCTCCCAGACATGGAAGGCACCGAATTACTCACCGCCCTGAAGGAAACAACACCGAAAATGGTCAAGATCATACTGACCGGCTACCCAGCACTACAAAACGCCGTCACAGCCATCAACAAAGGAGTAGACGCCTACCTGATCAAACCCGTAAACACCGACGAACTACTGCGCCTTATCAGAGAGCAGCTCGACAAGCAGAAACACGAAACAGAATACAGCCAGCAGAGGGTAGCTCAATTCGTGGAAACACGCTTCAAAGAGCTACAGACGGAAGAACTCGACACCCCAAAGGCGACAAAGAAAGATTAACTCTAACGATAATATTGCGACAGAACGTGCCAGAACGGTTGGGCACTCCAATGATTGCAGTTCACTTCGAAGGGTTCGAATCCCTTCGGGCTCCTAAAACGGTCATTAGTCCCACGAATCGTGGGTTCAAATCCCACCGGCCCCACCACTTTCGTGGGTACGATCAGCAACCGTCGTCCATATCGTAATTTCGTGTGTCTGGGTCTAATGGTGCGCACACACAAATCACATGTGCTCGCTTCGCTCGCAGTAATCCTTTATGATCTAAACTGATGAGCGCTTCAGCGTCGCAGAAGCTATTACGTGTAAGTATTTCTAGGGCTTTCCTTGGTGGAATTGTGTGGCGGACCGTCATCCGAGCAACACCGCGATCGGTGCTGCAACACTTCGTGCTGTCCACCAGCTCATCGATGAAGAACCAAAGATTCTCAATGACCCTATTGTGCTTCGACTTCTCGACGCATCCACCCTTGACCAGATTCACTTGAACTCAAATAAGTTCCGGACGCCGAGGATGAAAGCGCTGCGCTCACATATCGTGTTACGCAGCCGGTACACGGAGGATCGCTTGGCTGAGGCGGTCGACAATGGCGTTCAGCAGTATCTGATGTTGGGCGCTGGCCTTGATACGTTCCCTTATCGTCAACCTCATTGGGCAAGAGTACTGCGCATTTTCGAAGTAGATCACTCAGCGAGTCAGCGTTCGAAGCGTGAACGGTTGGCTTTGGCTGGGATTGAAGTTCCGTCGAACGTCGAGCTAATCGCTTGTGATTTCGAAACGACCTCTCTCAGTGATTGTTTGCGCAAAAGCAGCTTCGATTTTGGGAAACCTGCTTTTCTTTCGTGGCTTGGTGTTACGATGTATCTGAGCACGGACGCGATCGATGCAGTATTCAGGTTTGCAAATTCATTGCCAAGATCGAGCGAGATAGTTTTCACGTTTGCATCTCCTGCTTCCACAGTGAAGGAAAATTACCGTGAACGCTTGATTGCTGCTTTTGCGGCGGGGCACGGGGAGCCATGGCTTACGCGTTTCGAGCCAAATGGCTTGGCCCACAAGTTGCATGGGTTGGGTTTTTCGACAGTATCGTTTCTTTCGGCTTCAGAGGCGGATACACAATATTTCCGAGGTCGTCACGATGGTCTTAGTGCACCGCGAAAGGTTGGGATTGTGGCCGCTACCGTCTAAGCCGATTCGCTTGCAGTCTTTAACTAAGTACTCTACAGTTCCTTGGGCACAAGTCCGGTAGTGTACTGATAGGCTTGTAACTTGAACCATCAATTTGTGTGTGCCCTACACCAACACACCCACACAAAAATGGAAGGATTGTACCCACAAAATTGGTGGGTACATATCCCATCGACCCCACGACAGATTGCATTCCATCTTTAGTACCGGAAGCAGAAACGACTCGAAATGGGGCGTTTCAGAGATAGCCCCACCGAGAATTCCAAATAAGTCCCACCGGCCCCACCATGTCATGGGTTCAATAGCCCGATTTTGACATGGCTTGTTTCGTAAGGCGTCAATTGTTTTCTAACCATAATCTTATTAATGACGTAAGACTTAAATATGGTTTGCTGGCCGTGCGCAAACATGGTCGGCCCTGAAAGACGGGCAGAACCAGGTTGTTGCACTCGGGAGTGCCTTGAGAAAAGAGTGCATTCGCGTCCGGCCAACATTTTATTGTTTTCATACATCGCACCATAATTCTTGCGTTCGCGCGTGTATCGCGCCAAACATCTACTCGTTGACAGGGGCAACCAGTCTGGTCCCGCAACCAAAAGTGGATTCGATTTGGAGCGAGCGTTTTCATATCGCGATGAGTTCTCTTTGCTTTGTGTGAATCATGCGTGAGAGAGATAGTTTTCGAAAGAGGACTCTGCTGACGAAAATTGAAGATCTAATCGCCGAGAGGGAGGCGGAAAAAGATAAGCTGCCATACGAGGAATACAAATCGGACGCGCAATACATACAAGGTTACGTTGCGGGCTTGGAGGAAGCGCGACGGATAATCAAAGGTCTTCCATCGGGCGGATGGCGTCCATCGGCGGTTCATCAACGGGTTGTCGAGAGAAGGAAGAAGGAGAGAATCCGGACAGCAGGGGAAGAATCTCGGACTACTTCCTAAGCACCATGGCGTTCAATGATGATTCCTAAGAAGAGAAGAACATTGCCTCAGTGTCCTTTCGGACGTGTCACTTGATGTGACGCTTGTGAAGGGCGTTCTGCTCTCTGTCTGATGGCGCACTGGATATGTGTGCGCGATTCTTCTTGCGCTTGTTCCTAACTGGGGTTAGACCAATTCCCCCGCGTCTCGCTTTGCCTTCAAGTAAGGTGAGGTCAAACTCAATCTTCTTCCTCCTCTTGCGGCCAACTTTACTTTCCTTCCACACCAAGATGGTTCAACGACCAGAACGCAACGCAACCAGACTAGATTTAGATTCCGGCAGCCCACAGACACACATAAGTTGGGCTGTGTGTGAACTACTAAGAACTCAGCGGAGCTCTGGTAATCCGCGTTTCAGATTGGGGCGGTTACCTCATGCCTAGCGGTCAAAAGACCCAAGAAGCCATTAATGATGGAGCAAACGTGAATAAGATAGAAGCATGCGGCGGAGGCGATAGTATTGAGTGAAGAGTCTGACGAGGAAGAGGAAAAGCAGCGTGAAGAATCGCAGGAAGACGATCAGCGAGAGATGGAAGATAAAGAAGAGCTGGACCGGGAAGGCGCTGATGAGAGTGCCGAAGAGGAAAAGGACGAGGATAGACTGGAGCAGGATGAGGAAGAGCGTGAACGTGAAGGGACACAGCTGAAGGTCAAGAAACCCAAGAAAAAGTCTCCATGAAAGCAGAATGATTCAACAGCAGGTTGGGCAGATGGTTGGCGCGCTACCACCTAAGCCATGATTTACTTCGCGATGAGGCGCCCAATTATCGTAAGCATGATGCCCAGCACGTACCCCCATGTCGATGAGACATATCCTTCGAACAATTCGTTGATTGGTATTCCTTGGCGCCAAGCGAGGCTCATGGGGATCATGAAACCTACCAGACCTAATCCGGCACCGAGCATTACCAAGAGCTTTCCTATCCTTGGTACGTGGAAGATCAAGAGGCCACCTATTATGACAGAGATTCCACCAAGGGCGGCTATGAATATCAGCACCCTGAAGATCGTGGCGAGGATTGGAGACGCGTTAACTGCTGGTTGAATGTAGCTCAGGATTTGCTCTAGCAAGGGCTTCATGCCGGTGGTTCCAGCGACCACAAGAAGAGCACCGCCGACAATGCACAGGATACCGGCAGTTTTGTTCCTTGGAGTCACAACCTCCACTTACCCATAGCCTGTTTAGTCCGTATCGTTTTGATACGATACCCATGTGGCTTCAACGCTTTCAATTTAATAAGAGAGAAGAGGACGAGCACAATCAGTGCTCGGTCTAGTCGGTTTAGTTTCTACGCTCGGATCACCGGTAGTACGGATATCCGTACGAACCGTAGCTGTACCAAGGGGAGTAATTGTTTCCTCCATAGTATGGATAACTATACGGACCGTTGCTGTAACTGTTCGATGGATAGCCGTACGATGGGTAACCGTACGATTGGTAACCGTTCGATGGATAGCCGTACGATGGGTAACCGTACGATTGGTAACCGTTCGATGGATAGCCGTACGATGGGTAACCGTACGATTGGTAACCGTTCGATGGATAGCCGTACGATGGATAACCGTACGACGGAGTAAACAGGTAGTCCGATACGTGACCATAATAATTGCCTCCAATAACTGCATATGACATTTCTTACTTCACCTCCCCCTCTTACATCCCACGATCTCCAAGCTTCGACCAGTCTTTACCTAGCCAGTCACTGACAGCTTCCTCTATCGCGCCGCTGAGGTCTCCTTTCTTACCTCCGAGCCTCTTCACGATTGCCAATCGCAGTCGGCGCTCAATATCGTCCGAGAGCACTACATAGATTCTTCCCAAAGATGACCTGGCCGAACTATATGTGCGCAAAGCACGATATAAACTTATATATTTAACGATGTATCTGTATAACTGCGGGCCGAATTCCAGTAGGGAGGAGACTTATGCGTGTACATATCGGTCTTCTTGGGAATCATCCTTGTTCTCGTTCTTTGGTTGATTCTTCGTTAGAACTCAAGCTTCTTCGCGCTTAGAGGTGATTCCCGTAATACTCATGTAAGATACTACGGTTCCAGAAATGCGTGAAGAAGAGGGATTTGCGCCCACAAATAATTAGAATGACTTAGGGTATGCCAGAATTATGAGGGGAGCGATGAGTTCTAGATGAACTCGCGGTTCAGTATTGGTCGCAGATCCACAAGGATCATTTCGAAGCACGGGGTCTCTCTGGACCTCTTTCATGCAGCTGGCCGCGCACCCATTTGCTAATGCTGGCTTCTGTGGCATGTTTGTCCAACCATTCTTTGACAGCCATCTCGATGGCACCGCTTAGATGACCCTTCTTTCCGCCGAGAATTGTGACAACGGCCAGTCGCAGTCTGCGTTCCGTCTCGTCAGAAAGAACTATGTACATCTTACCCAAAGTCTACATCCCCGGACGGACGCTACGTTCAGCATTAACGACATAAATATATAAGTTTATAAACACGATTCAACTACGTCACGTCTTGACTTGATTGATATGCGCAAGGTTCATTCTATGATGGCGCCTTTACTTGGTGTAAGTCTGTTTCGGATGCTTAACCAAATAGGTGTGAATCAGAGTGCAGGTTCGATGGTTAATTCAGCGTACCAG
>Ga0208039_1000031_pt1 | contig 138239 bp, 122 predicted proteins | sample June2015DPH_20_1_2_FD_184722 | JGI IMG/M metagenome (GOLD analysis project Ga0208039, IMG submission 184722) | Peatland microbial communities from SPRUCE experiment site at the Marcell Experimental Forest, Minnesota, USA - June2015DPH_20_150... | ecosystem: Environmental > Terrestrial > Soil >... | reverse complement strand
GGACCCCGCAAGAATTCGCAGGCGCCGGGGCGGCTCTCCCCCCCGAGCCGCCCCGGAGAGAAGAACAAAAGCAAAAAACTACCCTGGAACTCGCATTATGATTGGTACAGAAAACGGGGGCAGGTCACCTGACCTGTGCCACAGAGGTTCGAAATTCCGGGTCGAACAGAATGGTGACCTACTTGGCTTCAATACCAGGGCTTAACAGCTTTTCGCGATTCTTAGCTAGACGATATCTGGACAAAAGCGAGACGGAACTTGTCTTAAGGCGAGACAGAATATAGGTGATCTGCCATTTTCTTGGGTTAGCTTTCCAATTCGTAAAACGGTTTCTGAGAGCGTCTATCATTCAACGCCTTCCCAGCCCCCAGGCAGCTTTCCTTCTGTGGCTTCGGTCGTACGATGGATATATTCTCCCATATCTATGAAAATGCTGCACGAGCCAGCAACCTTACGACATATCGGCGACGTGGCTCGCCAGAACGAGAAATGGACGCCCGCGCGTACAGTCCTGCGTGCTGTTGGATTGGGATGTGGCCAAATAAGACTTGAATAGCGTCCTAGGTTACTTGCGCGGTGCCCTTGCTTTGGGAGGGCTACCACCGCGCCGGAACTCCACTCGGCTTAATAGCCCGCAGCCCAATCGAAACCTCGAAATCCGGATCACAGTACTCTAGATCGTCGTGTCGGAGATCTTCTATTGTAACGAGCATGAGGACTGTCGAAAGGGGGTGTAGCAAAGTTATCAGGAGCAATCTGCTCAAAGCGCCCACAACCAGCAGCACCAACGCGTACCTGCTAAATTTGTCCCGCTGCTCCGGCATTGTAAACCCTCCGGCGAACACCGGTGCCGACACCCATAATCCGATACGGAGGCGGAGAGAAGTCCGCACTTCCTTGCTCGGATGCGGAATGATAACGTCGCCTATCCGTGTCGTAAAGACCAGCGGGGCAAGCAGTTTGCGGAGGCACGGGTAGGAATGCGGAAGACTGGCTTGAAAACTAATCAGAAGTGGCACCGGCGCCCTGGGATGAGGTTGCGGTGATCCACAGCCAGACCCGCGTCAAGACGGTGTAGATAATGAGCATGTACAAGGGCACACAGAACCGGCGGTTATTTCCAAACTCCGTAAACGCCCCGAATGCTGAAACCCATAAGGCGATTGCGAAGGTAAGATATTCAAGTCTTGTAAATGCTTTCAGGCGAAAGAGAGCACAAGGGATGGAGAGCAAGGCCAGAACAAGAAAGGCGGCCTTGATTTCGCGGACCAAGAAGTTAGCTATTGCCGTCAGAAACTCGGTAAGTCTTATCTTGCCGCCCTGCGGCCACGCAACTTCATCATGGAAGGGCTCCCCCCAGAACTGGATCCAGCCTTGCTCGGCGCGCCGGAGGCAATAAAGGGGATGATGGATTTCCAGGTAAAGGGCCAGAGAAGCGAGTTCATGGGACACCTGGATTTCTGTTTTCCCCGTTCGCCTTTCCATTTCTGGCAGCGCGCTGCCATAGAAATATTCAGTGGTGCCGATAGAGTAGTCGCTGCTTTGCTCACGAGACTGTAGCCAGATATCCCGCAGCACTGCAAATCGGTCAGGAGCCAGGTCAACATAAGGATCAACCTGGTCCATTAATTGTTGGCCGGCGCGAGTTGTAGGGGAAAAATATCCGTTATTAAGATAGTTAAATCCGCACCAACCCAAAATGAAAACGATCACTGGGAGCGCAAAAGAGAGTGTCTTCTTGATGTTCTCACGCCTCAAAATCTTCGCGGGGGGCCAAAGAGGAACCAGGAAGCAGTAGTACACGGGCACCAAACAGATCATCAAGGGACGAGTCAAACCCGCCAAAGCCACGGTCAAACCCAGCCCCAACGGATACCGGATGTTGCTTTCTCCCGCACCGTCGCAGCGGGTGAAGAGCCAGAGCGAAGCCACGAGGAAGAAGTTCGTCAGCTCTTCTGTCCCGATCGAGGCCTCATAGACGAGAATTTCCGGAATAAGGCTGCCGGCAAGCCCGATGAGGAGTGAGCAAAGGCCGTGGCGGGTGCGGCGGAAGGCCATATCGAAGATCATCAAACTCGCCGCAACTCCGAGGATCGATTGTGCAACCCAGATCGCCCGAGGATTGAGGCCGCACAAGGCAACCAACAACGGGTAAACGGGAACGCGATCACCCAAGGCATGGAAATTAAACCGGAGAATGTCCTGGGCCGTCTCGATATACGAACCGTCGAACGGGGGGACACTAGAATAAAAGGGGCGCGGCAAAGTCAGCAGCAGTAATCTGCCCAAAGCGCCCACAACCAGCAGCACCAACGCGTACCTGGCAAATTTGTCCTTCTGCTCCGGCATGGCAAACCCTCCGGCGAACACCGCTCCCGCCACTCGTAATCCGGCACGGAGGCGAACAGAAATCCGCACCTCCTCACTTGGGTGCGGAATTATAACCTCGCCTATCCCTATTGGAAAGACCGCCGGGGGTTGAGCCCGACTTCCGCCATGGGATTTATGATCCTGACTTGACGTCCGGACCCGTGGGCGCCGGGCGGAGGAGGAGACAAGTCTTCGCTTTGTGCCGGAATCCGGAACTGATCCGCCGCACCATGCTTCCAAACAGTCGCCGCGTCAGGTGACTCTCGGCCAGCAGCAGCCAGTAATAGCGGGCGTGCTTGATCAATCGGCCACCCGTCTTCACCAACCGCTGCTGCAAGCTGGTCAACGACCAACCGTCGATCCTCTTCGGCAGCACCAGCCGCCGCCACAGGTTCCCCAGGTTGTAAGCGATCACGCTCAGCCACAGCCGCACCTCGTTCGACCGAAAGCGATGGCAGCTCAGCCGCGTCATTTTCACGGCCTGCTTCCCCTCCTTGATCCACTGCTCCGCCGTACCGCGCTTGTGATAAAACCGCACCACGGCCGGGTGGATGACCGGGGCGATCTCCGCCGTGGGCCTGTACCCCTCCGTGTGGCACGTCACAAGCGGGCCGCATGCGCTGGGGGATCTTGCTACGGTCATCGCAAGTCTTCTTGTCCTGCTTCCCGACAGTCAATCGGGTGAGCTGAAGGCAACGACGAGGCTGATGCTCGTTTGCCTCGCCGCTTACACGGCCGCTTCAACCAAGATCTCGATTTTTCCTCTGTCCGCAACGATTACTTTGATTGCCGTTTACAGGGCAGCGGCCCAGATCGGTTGGAGCAAGGCCACGGGGGTGGCATTCGGCCTCTGGGGTGCCTTCTATGGCCCGACCATCCTGTGGACCACATTACAGTGTGGATCACCGTTTGGCCCTGTGACCGCGAAGATGTTCCACTCGCACTATTTCGGGCCAGATACGATCGCGGCAATGGAAGGTCTAAAAGGCGAAATTTGGGAGGGAGGGACGGCGCTCCTCACTTGGCTGGCCCCATCTGTCTCGGTGGGGATTATCGTCGCCTTTGCGGCTATTGTTTTCGCAGCTCTGAAGCGCGAGCGGATGTTCAAGGTTCTTTTCGGGCTCGTCTGCGGGCCGGCAATTCTTATTGTCTGGCTGCTGCCGCACGAGTTCCGGTTCCTGGGTGGACTTCAATATGTTGTCCTCATCATGGGTGCGTGGGTACTATGGCCGTCCGGGCTTGGAACGCGCCTCATCGCACGATGGTGGTTGATTCTGTTTGGGGCATGCCTTCCGTGGCTGGCCGTCCAGGTCTACTACGCAAGCCCGGTCATCAAGTTTGTCTCGGGCATCGAAAGCCGCGATTCCTTTCTGCACCAGTATGCCGCCTTCACAGAGGATTTTCACGCCCTTGATCGCATTCTGCCTGCAAATGCTGTGCTTTACGTGGTGAATTCACGGCTCCCTTCCTACTATGCTCCTCGTCCCGTGATCTTCACACTGGAAGACCTTAGAGGACGGGGATCTTTGTATCGATTCGTAGTGGGAAGTGGTTCGCCTCTCGGGCAGGGTTCGCTGTCATGCCCGGAGACAGTCTATGAGAACCCCCACGCCGTTTCGGTGGTTTACCGCACACCCGGCCGGGCTGCAGTGCACGAACCGCTGAAGGTCAAGCGCTGTGACGTGGTTCACCCGGTTCGGCCCGATAGCTAGAATGCTCTCTTCGGCTTTTCTCTGCGATTCTCAATGAGTTGCTGGTCGTGCTACTGTTGCATCGGTAGCAGCAGGTGGAGGGGAGGATTCATACAACTTCTCATGAGCCCAAAATGGAAATCCTGGTTCCGAGTGATGCCTGCCGGCGAGGCCAATGTTTCAAGGGCTTCCGGCCGCAGCGAGCCTTCGCTGTCGGAGGTCCTCCTGATGCTCGGCATGATGTTTGCCGTACACCTTGTGACTGTTTGCAGGGTGCGCAGTTTTTGGGAGCTGCCTAACCTATGGTTCGATCGAAAAGACTACCTGGAAATAGCCACAATTGTTCGCTACTGGCACTTTTCGGGCGGGCCCATCCCCAAATTCTTTTGGGGGTTTCCTTACGCGATTGCCGGAATTTCCAAACTGTTTTCAATACCGGAACCCATGGCCGTGGTGATGATTTCGATATTGGGATCCTTGGCCGTAGGCATTCTGGTGCATCGTCTGTACGGGGGCTGGGTTGCCGCGGTTTTCATCTTCGTTGATTACCAGTGGATTGTGCTCTCGGTGGAGGGGGGCAGCGAACCGCTGTTTATGTGCTTGCTGTATGCTTCCTTCCTGGCGGTACGCTCCAGCCGGTGGAACACCGCCGCGTTGCTGGCGTCGCTCAGCACAACGGTCCGGCCGGTGGGAGTGTTCGCCCTGCTGGGGTTTGCAGCCGTCCTGGCCAAGCGAAGGAACTACCGGCAACTGGCAGTTATCACGCTGATTGGCCTTGCCATCGGAGTGCTCTACGTTGTTCCCCTGTGGATCATCCTGGGAAGCCCCTTCGCCAACTTCGCCGGTTACCGAAGGCACTGGGGACCTCGCGGGTGGCCACTCACTTATCCTTTCGGCGCCTTGGTTCCCAGCTACTTCTTAGCCTTTGATGAAATGCGGTGGACCTTGTTTGTCTTCTCCGCGGTCTGGCCGATCGTCGCGTTGATTGGGATTGTGGCGATGTGGCTCCCCCGTAATAGGCAGCGGTTTTCGCTGTATCGACCCGAAGCCCTGTTTGCCTGGATGTATGCCCTTTTCGTGATTACATATAATGATATAGATATTGCTTTGGCCTTGGACAGGTACTTGGCGCCGGGTCTGCCGTTGCTCTTGTTCGCTATGCGCGATTGGATTCCGCGCGACCGACGCTTGCTTTGGGGGGGAGCGGTCCTGTCGGCGCTGCTGTCAGCCGCAGTCGTGGTGGGCTTTAAGAACGTCTTTGGATTCAGACTGCCATAATTTCACGAAAGCGGCGCCGAATTCCAGCGAGCTAGACAGGTCGGGGATGACGAACGGACGCTGCGAAGCAAGCTACTGATCGGTTGCTTTTGGGGGAAGCTTTTGTGCCCTTGGGTAGGGGATGGCGGGCTGCCTGCCAGTCGAAAGGACGCTTAGAGTGCCATCATCCGGACCCGCTCAGTTTGTTTACGATGGCGGAGAGCTCGCCGCCATGGTCGAGGACCACAATTATTACGATTTTGCCGCACCCGGAAGAGGCTGGATGGCCCCCGGCGCCTAGCGTGGGACGCGCGAAAAAACAGGGCCAGCTGTGGCCCTCGTGTATACTGGAGCCCGGTCGGAGCAGCTGAGGCCGGAATCCTGATTCACGTTGAGGCCGTCTGCCGAGAAAGCTCTGGAACCTACACCCTGCGACAGCTCGCGTAGAACGGGCTCACAAGACACCAGGCATTCTCCTGAAGGTTCACTTCCTATGGCCGGAGATGCCGCAGAGACGAGTCGAAGCGAGGGACTGAACACCGCGATGACACTCGAACGAATAGCGCTGTTGTGGTTGCTGTTCGTTCTCATCTGCTTGGGGTTGGGGTACCCCGTCTTGAATCGGTATGACCCCACGAAATTGGAGGGAACTTCCGACGTGGGGGAGTATCGCGATATCGTCATGGGGCGCAAGCCCCAACGCGCCGCTGCGGAAAGCGGAGCCGACGCGCAGATCGCCCTGTCGGAGAACTATAGCCGCGTGCTCGTGCCCTACCTCGCTAAGCCGTTTTATTGGCTGGCGAAGGGCCACGCGCGAACCTGGGACCCGGCCCTCTTCGGACTGCTGATGGCGAATGCGATCTTTACGGCGACCACCGCCTGCCTGGTGGTGAGCGTAGGCTGTCGTTTGACGCTCAACGCTTCGACGGCGTTGCTGGGCGCCACCCTCTACTTGCTCAATTTTGTCGTTGCGAATCTCAATCTGGTCGGACTGATCGATTCCGGCGAAGGTTGTTTTGTGATGATCATGGTCTGGTCGTTGCTAACAGGCCGCTGGTTTCTGTTGCCCGTCTGGGGGGTATTCGGCGCGCTCGCCAAGGAAACCTTCGCGCCGCTTTCCGCGCTGTTCGCATTTGGTTGGTGGTTATCGGAGGCGCGGCGGGGCCGCCTTCAACTCTCTCGCCTAGCCTGGATATGCGCATTAGCTGTGGCGAGCCTGACCGCTGTAACCATCGCCATGTCAACTGCCGCGGGTGGGCTGATTTGGCCCTGGCAGTTTGCAGGGTATATGGGTGCCGGTGTCGGATTCCTGGCGGGATTGCGGGGGTGTATCCTTGACCACACTTTCTGGTATGTATTTATCTGGTTGCTTCCCCTGGGAGTCCTGCGCTTGCTCCGTCTGCCCCGGCCCTGGGTGCTGGCCTCTGCCCTGGCGTTTAGTGCGGCTCTAGCCATGGGCGCCTACAATAACGCGTTGGGCAACACCACCCGCGCGCTCTTTAATGTCGCGGGACCCATTCTTAGCCTTTCTGCGGCGGTCTTCCTTGCCGACCCGACGCGCGCAAGCGATGTCAGTCCGGAGGTCACCGCAGGTAGCTCTAATCGTCTACTTGGTTAGCAAATCGGGTGAGCTTGCCAAGGTTAAGGCGTTGTCATGAAATAACTGTGTGTCTCAGTGCGCCCCGACGACGCAGATTACCAGTGGGGCAAGGTCCCACCCAAGTAATTGTCGGTAAGACTTGGTAGCTAACGAGCGGTTCGATTCAGACGCCCAGGGTGAGAGTGCGATAGGACTGGCGGCCCATCTCGCCCTCATGCGAGCCGGCGAGCAGCAAGCTCTCCCGGCCAGGAAGACAGCGCCCTTGCAAACAGGGGCAAGAAGGGCTACAGTGCCACTGGGGGTAAGTGGATTCGATTTCGTGGGGACCCCGAAGAGGGTGAATTTATTGCACAGTTGCTGCACAGCTCACCGTCTTACGAAGTCAATTCGCTAGAATAAAAGCACTTGAACTCAGCGGGAGTAATTCAGCGGTAGAATGCCAGCTTCCCAAGCTGGACGTCGCGGGTTCGATTCCCGTCTCCCGCTCCATTCTTTTTGTCAGATTGTGCCCCTGCCGGCGATGAGCCGAAACATTCGTTTTCTCGATTGACAGATTGCGATAGACTCTGCTGCCCGAAATCCTGCACGCGGCGGAGGTGTCCGGATGGTTCCAACGAAGGATGTCATTGTTGGCATCGACATGGGGGGGACCAGCCTACGAGCGCTCGTCGTGAATCCCCAGAACGAAATTCTGGCGGTCGAGAAGACGCCCACCAACGTCGCGCAGAAGCCGGACGGATTGATTCGGGACCTGGCGGCGCTGGTCGAGGACGTGGTGCGCGCAGCGGGCCTGCGCAAATCGCACTTGCGCGCCGTCAGCATCGGGGCTCCGGGGGCTGTCGATCCCGAGCGTGGTGTGGTTTATCACGCGCCCAACCTGGGATGGGATGCGGTTCCTCTTAGTGCGAAGCTCGGGAAGCTGTTGCGCGTTCCAGTCTTCGCCGAGAACGATGTGAACGTGGGCGTCGTCGGTGAGCATGCTCTCGGCGCCGGGCAGGGGGCGCAGGAGCTCGTGGGCATTTTCGTGGGGACGGGCATCGGGGGCGGGATCATCTCCAAGGGCCAGCTCTATCTGGGCGTGCGGGGTGCGGCGGCGGAGGTCGGTCACATGATCGTTAAGGTGGATGGACCTCTTTGCGGTTGTGGGAACCACGGGTGCATCGAGGCCCTGGCCAGCCGCACCGCCATGGAGCGCGACGTGCGCGCGGCCATCCGCGCCGGGCGGAAAAGCAGCGTGCTCAAAATCATGGCAGAGCGCGGCAAGGAGCGCATGACCAGCAGCATCATCCAGCGCGCGCTCAAGAAAAACGATCCCGTGATGCGCAACGTGATGAAACGCGCGCAATACTACCTGGGAATTCTCGTGGCGAACGTTGTTAACATGCTCGATCCTGAGTGCGTGGTGATCGGCGGCGGAATTGCTGAGCGCCTGGGTGAGTACTACGTTGCGCCGGTCCGAAAGACTGCCTACGCGAATTTCCTGCGACGTCACGACGCGGAAAAGGTGAAAATCGTCTCCGGCACGCTTGGTGACAACGCGGGGCCACTCGGTGCAGTCGTTCTAGCGCGAAAACGGTTAAGAAAGTAGGTGTGGCCCTGCGGGTTTGAATGAACCCACGCGGGGCTCCTGCAGCAGGGGCAGGGTAGCCCCTCGTCCCGCTCTGCGGGAGGAGGGCTGAACCCTCAACGCGCTTCGGGGCGAACGGTGCGCTCTGTTCCGCGACCAAACACTGGAGGAGTAAATCCGTGAGAGGTCTGAAGCCGCTCGTTCTGGTTTTGCTTTTTTCGGTCGCAGGCACAACGCGAGTTGCGCGGGCGGACGAGGCAGCCAGCGCCGTCGTCGTCGTGAAGGTGGGGCGCATGCTGGATCTGCGATCCGGAAATTACCTCGCCGATCAGCTCATCCTGATCGAGGCCGGCAAGATTCGTGAGGTCGGCGCCGAGCGGGATCTGCAGCCTCACGTACCACCCAGTGCACAAGCCATTGACCTCTCCCGGTACACGGTTCTGCCGGGACTGATCGATGCGCACACGCACCTGACAGGTGACCCGGGTACAGAAGGCTATCGGGGTCTGGGCATCTCGGTCCCGCGCGAGGCGCTGACCGGCGCGCGCAATGGCCGCGTAACTCTGGAGGCTGGTTTCACCACGGTTCGAAACGTCGGAGCAAATGGCTACGCCGATATCGCCTTGCGAGACGCCATTAACGCCGGCGACGTTCCCGGCCCGCGCATTGAGGCCTCCGGGCCTGCGATCGGCATCACGGGGGGTCATTGCGACAACAACTTATTGGCGCCGGAGTTCCACTTCTTCGACCTCGGGGTTGCGGATGGGATCTCGGCCGTGATGGCCAAGGTTCGTGAGAACGTCAAGTACGGCGCAGACGTCATCAAATTCTGCGCCACGGGTGGCGTGCTCTCGAAGGGCGACAGTCCGGACCGGGAGCAATACAGCCCCGAAGAAATGCGTGTCCTTGTCCAGGAGGCGCACCGCTTGGGCCGCAAGGCCGCTGCCCACGCGCACGGGGCACAGGGGATCAAAGACGCCGTCCTGGCCGGAGTCGATTCTATTGAGCATGGAAGCTTCATCGACGACGAAGATATTCAACTGATGAAGGAACGTGGAACCTATCTGGTCCCAACCCTGTACCTCAGCGACTGGTTTATGGAGAACTATCGCAAGTTGGGTTTGACCGACGACATGGTGGCGAAGGCTAAGTACGTGTTGCCCGCCGCGCGGCAGAACGTGGCCCGTGCCTTCCGCGCGGGCGTCAAGGTGGCTTTTGGGACGGACGCCGCGGTTTACCCGCATGGCCTTAACGCTCACGAATTCGCGGTTATGGTGAAGCTGGGCATGACGCCGCTGGCAGCCATTCAGGCAGCCACGATCAACGCTGCGGATTTGCTCGGGTGGTCTGACCGCGTGGGCTCTCTTGAACCGGGCCACTATGCCGACCTGGTGGCGGTTGAGGGCGATCCTCTCAAAGACATTACGGTTCTCGAAAACATGAAGGTTGTGATGAAGGGTGGCGAGGTTGTGAAAGGCGTCTCGCCTGACCGATAAGCAACGCGACTTGCCGGCAGCATTACGGTTTCATTCCCGGCGTCCGCGACCAAGATGGCAAACGCTCCGGCAACTCCTGACGCGCAGACTGCCCATCGTGCGAACCAGCGGAATGCTCTGACCGCGGGCTTCCTGGGCTGGACGCTGGACGCCTTCGACTTCTTCGTGCTCGCCTTTGTGCTCGCTCCCGTGGCGCGGGATTTCCGGGTTTCCATTCCTGACATCGCACTGACGATCACTGCGAGCCTGGCCATGCGGCCAGTGGGTGCGGTCATCTTCGGCCTGATGGCCGATCGCTATGGTCGCCGGCTACCGTTGATGCTCGACATCATTTTCTACTCGGTCATTGAGGTCCTCTCCGGCTTGGCGCCGAATTACGCCACCTTCTTCGTCTTGCGACTCCTCTACGGGATTGGCATGGGTGGCGAGTGGGGCGTCGGCGCATCACTCACTATGGAATCAGTCTCTCTGAAGTGGCGCGGGATTCTCTCCGGCGTCCTGCAAGAAGGTTATGCGCTCGGTTATCTTTTGGCCGCGGCGGTCTATTACCTGGCGTTCCCGCACTGGGGATGGCGTTCGTTGTTTTTCATCGGCGGCCTGCCCGCACTCCTCACACTTTTCATTCGCGCCAGGGTGAAAGAGACCGAAGCGTGGCATCACTCGCGCACCGATTGGAGAAGCTACTGGGGCGCGGTTGTCCGCCATTGGCGGTTGTTTCTTTATCTGGTGCTGCTGATGACCATGATGAATTTCATCTCGCACGGCACTCAGGATTTGTATCCCACTTTCCTGCAGCGGCAACGCCACTTCAGCCCCGGAATCACGGCAATGATCACCATGATCTCCATGGTTGGAGCCATCTGCGGTGGACTGGCGTTTGGTCATTACTCGGACCGTCGGGGGCGTCGTCGCGCCATGGTCACCGCGGTAATGTTGGCGTTCGTGCTGACTCCCGTTTGGGTTCTGGCGCCCAACGTGCCGCTGATAGTTGGCGCGGCGTTCCTGATGCAGTTCATGGTGCAGGGCGCGTGGGGGGTTATTCCCGTCCATCTGAACGAACTATCGCCCAACGAGCTGCGCGGGTTTTTCCCGGGTTTTGCCTACCAGCTCGGAGTACTGTGCGCTTCGAGCATCACCTACACTGAAGCTGTTTTGGCTGAGCATGTGACCTATGCGCAGTCATTGGGAGTGCTGGCCGGTGTCGTCCTGTTGATCGGCGCACCGGTAATTGCCTTGGGGCCAGAGGCGAAAGGTGTGGTGTTTGGGAGGCATGCCCCGCAAAGTCCGTCGAAGTGAAAGTTCAGGGATGTATCGCTCGCTCCTCATGCGATGTATGGTACACGACCTTTGAACTCTGACAGACATTTGGCTTCGGAGGTTTGGCCATGCGCTTATCTTACGGATTCCTGGCTTTCATCCTGACTATCCCCACGGCTGTGGCACAGGACCGGTCTGCCTATTTCCGCGCCAGCACCGACCGGAAGAGCTGGACGATTGGCAATGGTCTCGTGGAGCGTGTAATTCGCTTTGATCCGAACATCGGACTACATACGACAAGCTGGCAGAGCAAGGTCACGGGGACGGATTTCATGAAAGTCGCCGGCCAGCATCAGTCCTGGGGCAGGGAATATGCCTTCGCCTCCGGCGGCAAGGAGTACGTGGGTGCGGGCACAGGCGACACTGGGGGATTTGAATTGGAATCGGAGGGCGCTGCGGAAACCTCACCCCCTGGAAAAGATCTTCGCATCCTCCTGCGCTCCCATGACCAGCGCTTCCGCGTCACCGTGCATTACGCGGTGTATGAGGGTCATCCGGTAATTCGGAAGTGGATTGAAATCACGAACGCCTCGAACGTGCCTCTTGCCTTGTCACACCTGGTTTTCGAAGCAGCGAACCTTGCTCCCTCTACTCCCGATGATTTGCAGGTGTCAGCGTTCTACGGCCTCGAACCGCGCGAGATCTTCTACACGGGCCGTGTGGACGACCCCGCCATCAAGGTTCGATGCTCGCGTTCGGGCGAAGGCTTCATCGTGATGAATGAAGCGCCCGGGTATCTGAAGCGTACCGAGATTGTAGGCTGGGGCGAGGGTGTGGAGGTGATGTACGACACGGATCTATTTCCTTTCGAGCGCACCCTTGCTCCGCAAGAAACGTTCTCAAGCGCCAAGAGTTCTGTGGCTTTCTTCCGGGAGGACGCCGGCCAGGCAGACCCCCATTGGGTGATGCCGTCCTACACCTCGGAGGTGTTGCTGAAGAAAGGCGGCGCCTATCAGCCGCCGTGGATCTACGACACCTGGGAGCCGTTCGAGCGCGGCATCAATATGAATATCGTGAGCGAATTGATCCCCATCGCGGGTCGCATGGGGTTCGACGTGTTCACGATTGATGACGGATGGCAGGCGGAATATGGTGAAAACCAGATCAACTTGCAGGCCTTCCCACATGGGCTTGAGGAAGTCGTGCAGCTCGTCGAGCGCCAGCATCTGCGGCTGGGCCTCTGGGTGCCGCTGGCCGCGATCAGCACCAGGTCGGCCGTTTATCGTGAGCACCCCGAATGGGTCGAGCGCGAAGCGGACGGCCAGCCCAAGTTCACCGCTGCCATGGCCGGCCAGTCCGCCGTCATGTGTCTGGCCACACCTTATCGGAAGATTGCCGCCCGGCGCATCAGCGATCTGATTGGCCGCTACCATTTGAAATACGTCAAGATCGATTTGACCACCGTCTTCAACGCTTATGGCGAAGCACCAGGCTGCCACGCGCCGGGACACGAGCACAAGACTTGGGCTGAATCGCTCGAGCGGATCTACGAAGGCATTCAGGATGTGACGGACACCCTTCACCGCGACCATCCCGACGTATTGCTCGACTTAACGTTTGAACTTTGGGGGCAGAAGCACGTGATTGATTACGGGTTACTGGCCGCGGGCGATTTTGATTGGCTCAGCAATGTTGATGACACCCCACCACAATCGGCGGGTCCCCGCCAAGCGCGCACACTACTTTACTTGCGGTCCCTCGCCATTCCCACGGAGGCCATGCTAATTGGCAACCTCCACGTGCATACGCCCCCGATTGAGGAACGCCTGGCGACGGCAATGGGATCGGGACCGTTGTTCTTGGGTGACCTGCGAAAGCTCACACCCGTCGAACAGGATGCATACGGAGAGAAGATCCGCTGGTTTAAAGGCTTCCGCGCGCGGGTGGCGATCAACCAGGGTTTTTTCCCGTTGGGAAGTTGGCTCCAGCCACAGGCCGCGGCCTGGGATGGCTTCGCGCGCTTGAGTCAATCCGGCGACGGCATGATCGTCCTCTTCAGAAATGACTCGGGCGTCGAGCGGGTCACGGTGAAGATACCGGCGTTTCCGCACGGTTCATTCCACATTCGCTCGGCCATGACGGGTCAAGGCCTCGGCGAGTTTACAGGTGAACAGTTCCGCCGCGGCAGCGAGGTGCCCTTGCCGCCCAAACACCAGGTGGAGATCCTGGAGATCGAGAAGTAGCACGCCTCTGCGTGCGTCTCAGTGTGGATGGCTGCTACTGGCCGAGGTGTGTGCCGGTTAAAGAGAATCAACGAAAATCAGGTACGAGGATCCCCAGAGGTTCGTGGGAATCGAGCCACGCGGTCGGCTGGTGATGACGATGTGAAAGCCTGGAGCGGCTGACGCGATGCGTGCCTGCAGGTTCGTCATCGTTGCCGCCGGGGCGGTTTTGGGCTCGATGAGCGCCAGCGTTTCAAGCACCGGGTAAATGATCTCACCCGAGCGTGCCATGGGCGTCTCGAAGTCGTCCGCGAGGAATTGCATCTGGGCGTCGATCTCGTAGAAGTGCCACGCCAGGCACGCGCAGAAGTTGACACCCTTCTCGAACTGCGCCAGAGCTTTTTCACCCCCTGTGGGCAGGCTGGTGTCAAAGACCAACACGAGGCGCCGTTCATCCTCACGCGTAAACTCCCGCACCTTGAGTTGCTGGGCCTTGGCCGTGGCTTTCCAGTCCACGTGGCGGGCGGAATCCGTTTCCTGATAGTCGCGGATGGCGTACAGGTCGTGGCCGCGGCCCCTGTAGAAGCTCTCCATCTCACCGCCGATCAGCGGCAGGATCTCGTAAAACTCTTCCGTCGGTTCCACGTTGGGCAGAACCAGGATTTCCTGCTTGCTCGCGACCTCATGCGCTTTGCGCAGGAGGCCGAAGGGAAACTTCGTGCTGACGCGGAACCCCTCCTGCGTGTAGCGCCCCCGGCGCGGAAAAGTGAGTTCGACGTGCTGCGTCACGGACGACCGGTGCGGGATGTAAGGGACGTAGACCGGCGCGTCCAGGATGTGCCGCAGCGCGACCAGCGGGGACCTCGTTCGCTTACCTTTTCCGGGGACGCGTGCGGAAAGGGTGATGGAGAAAGAGGGGAAGATCCATTTCAGGTTCTGAACCGTCAGTCGGGAAATCAAGGGGCGCTCGGCAAAAACGTGCTCCGGCAGGACGAAATCCAGTTCGAGTTGCGAGAGCACAATGGCGGAGAGAATTCCGGACACCAGAATTCCTGCCAGCAAACTGGCCAGAATGATGTATAGGAGATTGTTGCCCGTATTGAGACCGGCGACGGCGATGATCATGATGATCATGAAATAAACCGCGCCTTCGCGTGTGAACTCGTACTCGATCTTCATCATCCACCGCTCGAGCGCGGTGCGTTGGGCGAGATAGGGGACGACCTTGACGGCCACAACTCCGGTCAGAACCAGCGATAGGGCGGCGACCGCCGCGGCCGCCTCCACGTGACCCGCTTCGTGTAGAGCCGATGAATACAAGGCGAGAAAGAAGGCCATACCCAGGCCGAAAAGCGCCACGAAAAATCGCCGCCAGGCAGGCCGGTCGATGTGCAGCATGCGGTAGCGCGCTAGGAGCCAGAGGTCGCGCAAGACGCCACCGCGAGTGGGCTGGGGGAACGTATCCATGTGGGGTTAATTGTAGCTTAGGCGGAAACGAAACTGGAAATTCGTGGGGCAAGAGTCAGTTGTCCGTGGTCCGTTGTGGGTTATCCGCCACCCACTCCGCCTGGACTTCTGCTCTTGACTTTCAACCCTAAACTCTCAACCTTCCCTTTTAACTTGGCACTGGTGCCTGCTGCCTACTGCACTTACAGCGGCACAGGAGTGGCTTCGACGATTTCGCGCAGGATCGCCTCCGACTGGTCGGACTTCTTCATTGTCGAAAGATAGCGCGAGCTTACCACGCAGCGGTGCGCGAAGACGGGAAGCACCAGTCGCTTGAAATCGTCGGGGATGCAGTAACTGCGCCCTTCGATCAAGGCCAGTGCCTGGGCGGCGCGGTACAACGACATGGAGCCGCGCGGGCTCACCCCCAGGCTCAGGTATTCGTGCTGGCGAGTTTTCTCCACGATCGCCAGCGTGTAATTCATCAGCTCTTCATCCACCGCCACGCGACGGACCGCCTGCTGGACTTCCACCACCTCTTCGCCGCTCATGACGGGTTCGATCTTGGCGAGCGGTTCATAGTCCGCGAAATTCCGCAGGATCTCCTTTTCACTTGCCGGATTGGGATAGCCGACGCGCAGGCGCATCAAGAAGCGGTCCAGTTGCGATTCCGGAAGCGGGTACGTGCCGTGATGCTCGATGGGATTCTGCGTGGCCACCACCATGAACGGCTGCGGTAGGGGGTAAGTGCGGTTGTCCACCGTCACCTGGTATTCGTTCATGGCTTCCAGCAGCGCACTCTGCGTCTTGGGTGTGGTGCGGTTGATTTCATCCGCCAGAACGATGTTGGCGAAGATGGGGCCGGGGCGGAACTCGAAGCGCTGCGTGGATTGACTGAACACGCTGATGCCCACGACGTCGGAGGGCAGCATATCGGAAGTGAACTGCAGGCGCTGGAAGGTGCAGTTGAACGAGCGCGCCAGCGCATGTGCCAGCGTCGTCTTGCCAACGCCCGGGACATCCTCGATCAGCAGATGGCCACGCGCGAACAGCCCCACCAGAGTGAGCTGGATGACCTCATCCTTTCCCCGGATCACACTCTGCACGGACCGTTGCACACGCTTGAGAAGTTCCGGGGAAACCGCGAGGTGGCTGTTTACTTCGGTCTTTTCCATGCTGTTCAGTTTCGAGAGTCAGCCCTGACGTGTCTAGACCATGGGCTGAAAATCTGCTATGTTCGTCTGTCACCGTGGGCGATTAACTCAGCGGTAGAGTGCTACCTTCACACGGTAGAAGTCACAGGTTCGAGTCCTGTATCGCCCACCACTTTCGGCTATCAAACTCGCCCATTCTATCAAAGTTTGAATCCCCGCTGGCAGCTTTCATCGCCGCGATGGCTGGTTTTCCTGGCAACATAAACCGTCGCCTGCACGGCGACGGGACGAGGTTCGAGTTTATCGTCTTCCCGACGCACCGGGTGTTTCCGGCCGCGTACCAACATCGGGCATGCCGCCTGCCAGGTCGCGATGTGTTAGTATCAGGATTCTGGCGACTTGGTTTTGGACTGTACGCTTCCGCAGAGAGGGAAGTGTGCTTCGCATCGGCATTGTCGGCCTTCCGCAGACCGGCAAGACAACTCTGTTTCGGATCCTAACCCATGCGCATGGCAGCGGTCTGGGGTCCGGGCGGCAGGAGGCCCATGTGGGTGTGGTGCGGGTGCCCGACGCTCGGCTCGACCAGCTGTCCGAGCTCTGCCAACCGCAAAAGACCGTCCACGCGACCATCGAGTACATGGATACGCCGGGCAGCGTCATTGAGCTGGCCCGCGCCGGCGTGCAGACTCAGGCCCTCCGTGAACTGGATGCGCTGGCGCACGTGGTGCGGGCGTTTGAGAACGAGGCGGTCCCCCTCGAAGGCGGTTCGGTTGACCCGAGGCGCGACATCGAAAACGTGGAGCTCGAGCTGATTCTCTCCGACTTGGCGGTGGTGGAAAAAAGGCTGGAGCGGCTCGAGAAGGACCTCAAGAAGCAGAAGAATCCCACTTTTGAGAAAGAGTTCCAGGTGTTGAAGGTCTGCAGGGCCGCGCTGGAAAAACAGACGCCCCTACGTGAAGTTGCGTTCGACCCGGAAGACGCCAAGGTGATTCGCGGCTTTACTTTTCTTTCGCGCAAGCCCATGCTCTACGTTCTGAACTTGGGCGAACCGGACGCCGCGCGCGCGAACTTGGCGGAGCCATTCGCCGCTGCCGTCGGGTTGAAACAGCGGCCACGCACGGCCGTCGCTGGGATTTGTGGCAAAGTAGAAGCAGAGCTCGCGGAATTGAACGAATCGGACGCCACGGAATTCCTCGCTAGCTACGGGTTTAAGGAATCGGCCACCTCGCGCTTGGTTCGCGCCAGCTATCAGCTCCTGGGGCTGATTTCCTTCTTTACGGTGGACGGAAGCGAATGCCATGCCTGGACCATCCCCGCCGGCACGACGGCACTGGAGGCCGCGGGCGAGGTTCACTCCGACATGCAGCGTGGCTTCATCCGCGCCGAGGTGGTGAAGTGCGATGATCTGATCGCCACGGGCAGCTTTGCGGAAGCTCGCAATCGCGCCCGTTTGCGGCTGGAAGGGAAGGAGTATGTTGTGCGCGACGGCGAGGTGGTTCACTTCCGGCATTCGGGCTAAAGGAAGTCATCAGTTTTCAGTCTTCAGTTCTCAGTTGTCTATACGCTAGTTAGTCGTTCGGGCCCGAAAGCCAGCGAGTTGTTACTGAGAACTGAAGACTGATGACTGGTTTCAATGTCCTACCTGTGGATTAGTCTTGTCCTGGGCATCGTGGCGGGACTCGCCAACCTGTTTGGCGGCGCGATCGTCTCAGCACGCTCCTGGAGCCGCACTTTTCTCGCGCTCTTCATCGCGCTCGGCTCGGGCTTCATGCTGGCGACCGCGCTCACGGAGATGGTGCCGGAGAGCCTGCGGCTGGCGCCTGTCCCCGCACCGGCACTGATTTTGCTGGGGTACTTCATTGTTCACTACTTTGAACATACCTGGCCCGCGCATTTTCACTTTGGCGAGGAAACGCACACCGACGAGTTCTTGAATCCCTCCGTGGCCTATACCGCACTGGTAGGCCTGTTGATCCACACTTTTTTCGACGGCGTTTCCATCACTTCGGGATTCCTGATTTCCCCGTGGCTCGGTACGGTCATCTCTGGCGCGGTGGTTCTTCACAATATCCCGGAAGGGTTCACGATAGCCTCGATCATGGTGGCGGCCAAGCGGAGCCGGAGTGCCGGCGTGTGGGCGGCCGGCGCCCTGGGAGTGTCGCGGATCGTCGGAGTTCTAGCGATGGCGCTCGCGCACCGCTGGGTGAATTACGGCCTGGCACTGTCCGCCGGTGTTACGCTTTACGTAGCGGCGTCGGACCTGATCCCCGAGGTGAACAAGACGCCGGGTCCAAGGATTGCCCTGACTGTGGCACTGGGAGTCGCGTTGGTCCTGGGTCTGCGGTTTCTGTTCTTCAGCTTATTGGGTGGTGGGACCTAGCAAGGCGACGTATATAGGACACGGCTGTTGTGTGACTCGTCTAAACTGACGATCCCAAGCGACTGACAACGGACAACGGACAAGGGACAACTGACAACGTTCTTCTCCCGCGATGTATTCCCAAAAGCTGCTCGACCACTTCCATCATCCGCGTAACGTCGGCGAGATTGCTGGGGCAACGGCCGTCGCGGAAACCTCGAATCCTGTCTGCGGCGACCTGATGAAGCTCTGGGCCGTAGTGCGCGGCAGCCGGATCATGAACGTGAAATTCAAGGTCGCAGGCTGCGTGCCCGCCATCGCCTGCGGGTCGTGGTTGACGGAAACGATCCTGGGCAAATCGCTCGACGAAGTCGCCGCCCTCACTCCGGACCAGATCGCTGCCGGGCTCGGCGGCCTACCTCCTGCCTCTAAGCACGCCGCCATTCTCGCTTCAGACTCCCTCAAGCGTTTGCTCGATAAGTTCCGCTAACGATAGATCGCCAACTTCTTCCGCGGGACTCTCCTTCCTCTAAGCACGCCGCCATTCTCGCTTCAGACTCCCTCAAGCGTTTGCTCGATAAGTTCCGCTAACGATAGATCGCCAACTTCTTCCGCGGGACTCTCCTTCACTCTGGCGACTGCGCCGTCCCCTGGCCAGTCTTTTGCTCAGGCGGAGGGGATTTGGTTGTTGTCAATTCCTGCGCGCAATAGGGGCAGTATTTGTCCTCCAGGCGAACTTCCCGCTTGCACTGCGGGCAGGAAGGTCGGAGATCGCGCTTGCAGCCGGGGCAGAAGTTGAACCGTGCGCTCACGATGATGCCGCACCCGGGACAATTATAGGGAAGAGGCTCGCGCATCAAGAAATAAATGATCAGCCCGATGGCGTAAGGCACAAGAATCGCGAGTAATGTCCACAGAGTGGAATTCATTCCGCGTCGTTTGGCATCGCGATTGACATAGCCGAAAAGCGACAGAATGAAGCCGGCGAAAAGCGCGGTCCCCGCCGCGACACCCATGTAAGCGCCTAACGGATCCTTTTTGGAACCGTAGAAGTAAGCGACCTGAGCCACGACTTGGCCGACGATGAACAGGGTGATCGTCAGGCCCTTGATCCAGCGAGGGATGATCCGGAACTCGTCGGCAAAGCGGATGTTTTCGTGCGCCATGCGCCAACGAATCAGTCGTACTCCCTCTTTCACGGGTTGTTTTTCTTCGATCATGGATTCATTCTCACTTTCTCCAGGCTCCTGCCCAGTCCTGCCGGTCGTTGTACTTCGGTGTTCCCCTGCCGAGCTGTTCAATGCTCAGCGAGGCAAAGTCGAGTAACCATCCTGGTTTGCGGCGTGCCGGCGCTGCCAGGCGAGGAGTGCCGCCACAGCGCCCGCCGGCAACAACCACCAAAGCGCGAAGGCCGTCTCCCAAACCAAGCTCGGCAACGCGGCGCGGAGGCCGACCCACTGGAATGCTCGCCAGACCAGCGGCGCACTCGCCACACCCAAAACCCACGAGAGCGCGCAGGAAATCCAAAGCGCACGCATCCGCACCTGATTCTCGCGCAACTCGCGAGACCGCAAGCGGACGCGGGCCTGCGTGCGGCTGACCAGCGCGGGGTCCACACGGACCGTGTTCGTCCGCAACACCTGCAGGGCGTGCTCGTTGGCCCGCGCCCTCGCCTGGCATTCCGCGCATTCCGCCAGGTGCGCGTCCAGCCATTCCCGCTCGTGGGTCGGAATTCCTTCCACGTGCCACGCGTCAATGAGCCGTTGCGCCTGCCCGTGGACCTCGGGGTTCATACCTCTTCCTCCTTTAGCAGGTTACGCAGCGCTTCCAGACCGCGATAGAGCCACGACTTCACGGTCGAAAGCGGTGCTTCCACCACGGCTGCAATCTCGTCCAGGTTCAGGTCCTCCTGAAAGCGCAGCACCAGGACTTCGCGAGCATCGGGTGGCAGACGCCGCAGCAATGCGCCCATGCGCTCTGCCTGCTCGCTGGCGGCGGCGCTCTCGAAAGGTGTCGCGGAATCGGGATCGCGCAACTCGTACGGTGCGCGCGTGTCTTCGGGGCAGAGTACGGCGTCCAGGCTTTCCGGTTGCCGGCGGCGCAGCAGGTCGATGGCCAGGTTCCGCGCGATGGCGAACAGCCAAGTCTCGAACTTCCACCGAGGGCTATACTGGTGGCCTCTTTCAAGTACCCGCATCCAGGTTTCCTGGAAGAGGTCTTCGGCCGCCTCGCGGTTGGCGGTAAGGGCCCAGAGGTAACGGAGCAGGCGGTAATGGTAACGGGCGATCAGTTCGTCGAGCAGGTCGGGATCACGCCGTCGTAGCCCCCGCACCAGACCTCGGGATTCCTGTTCCATCGAATTCACAAAAAGGCAGACGCAGTTTCCCATTCTAGTCTCAATACGAAACAGTCCCCGAAAAAGACGCAAGTGCGAGAGAATTTAGTATCGAGACTTTGGGGTTATATCCTGTCGTCGGAAGTGTGCCTGAGAGCCTCAGCCGCGCTCCAGGCATTTGTAGGTTTCAGGGTCGTCCACGTCGAGGAGAATGCCGCGATCATCGACCTCCACAAATTGTGTCGCGTCGCGATATTTCCGGATGACGGTGTTGGCACCTTCATTGGCGCGGAGGGCCAGTAATTCCGGAAACAACTCGCGGCCGATCACCACGGGGTGGCCGCGCCGACCCTCGTAGGTAGGGATGACGACCGCCGGACGAGTTCGTTCGAACCGGTCGCGCAGCTTTCTTATGACCTCCGCCGAAACCGCCGGATGATCGACCAGGCAGAGGATCCCCGCATCGGGGGAGAATTCCTGGAGTGCCGCAAGACCTGCTTGGAGTGAAGATGTCTGCCCTCGCCGGTAATCACGGTTGAAGACCACCTGCACGCCTGCCAGGTCCACCGCCCGCTGGATTTCTTCCGCATGGTGGCCCAGCACCACCGCAATCTTCTCTATTCCGGCATGGCGAAGATTCAGGATAATGGTCTCAAGGAAGGTACGTCCGCGGTAGGCCAGCAGGGCTTTGTCACTGCCCATACGTGATGATTCCCCGGCGGCAAGAATCAGGCCTGCAATCATGTGGTGTGTTGGCTCTTCGGCTTGTAGGCCAGCGAGGGAACACTGGGCGCGGCATTGCGGCGCACGGCAATCATCTCGGCGACAATGGCGACGGCGATTTCTTCCGGCGTGAGGGCGCCGATATCAAGCCCGATAGGTGAATGTACGCGTTCGATTTTCTCTGCCGGCACGCCCTCGCGCTCCAGGACCCTGCAAATCTCGATGAACTTGCGCTTGCTGCCGATCATGCCAATGTAGCGCGCCGGCGTGCTCACGGCCCAACGCAAGCAATCAAGATCGCCTTTATGGCCGCGCGTCACCAGCACCAAGTAGGAGTGGTCGTTGATGTGAATTTTGAGAAAGGTTTCTTCCCACGGTCCCGAATAGGTCTCCACGGCCTCGGGGAAACGTTCCTTGCTTGAAAAGGCTTCGCGGTCGTCGGCCACGACAACCTCAAAGCCCGCGAGCTTCGCCGCTTTCGCCACGTGCAAGCCCACATGGCCGCCGCCGAAAATGAACGCCGTGGGCGTCGCGAGAATGGGCTCGACGAAAATGTCGAGTGAGCCGCCGCAGATCAAGCCGTTGTCGTACTCGGGATTCGCGTTCAAATTGAAGTGCAGGCGGCGCGGCCGCTCTTCGCGCATCACCTCCTGTGCCACCGACCACACTTCCGCCTCCACGCAGCCGCCGCCCACCGTGCCTGCTATCGAGCCGTCATCGCGGATCAGGATTTTGGAGCTCTCGTGGCTGGGAATCGAACCCTGCACCTCCACGATCGTCGCCAACGCGCCTTTGCGCCCTGCTTTCCGCAGCCGAACGATTTCCTCAAAGATATCCATGAGCGAATCCTAGATTATGCGCCACGTGCAGCAATGTCAACGCGCAGGCCTGGGCGCATGTCGGGCCAAAACCGGAACCTGCTACCGGCCGCTGGGGTCGAGGAGTAGAATCCGTCCTGGGCGACACCCGAGAGAGCGTGGGAGGAGAAGGGAAAACACCATGAAGGCAGTGCGATTTCACGAGTATGGCGGCCCAGAAGTTTTGAAATACGAGGATGCGCCGGAGCCGAAGATCCTGGCCAACGAAGTTCTGGTCAAGGTGAAGGCCTGTGCGCTGAATCATATCGATGTCTGGCTGCGCATGGGCGTGCCTGAGTGGAAGCTCCCGATGCCGCACATTGTGGGCAGCGACATCTCGGGTGAGGTGGCGGAAGTCGGCGCACTCGTTACGCGCGCAAAAGCCGGTGACCGCGTGCTGCTCTGTCCGGGGATAAGTTGCGGCCAGTGCGCGATGTGCTTCCAGGGGCTGGACAGCGCCTGCCGGCAGTACACACTCTTCGGCGTGTTTGTCGATGGCGGGTACGCGGAATATGTGAAGTCTCCGGAGACGAACGTGATTCCCATTCCGGCGGGTCTCAACTTTGACGAAGCCGCCGCGGTGCCGCTGGTTTTTATCACGGCTTGGCACATGCTCTTCACGCGGGCGGGGTTGAAGCCTGGCGAGGAGGTACTGGTAATCGGCGCGGGCTCGGGCGTGGGCAGCGCGGCAATTCAGATCGCGAAGCTCGTGAACGCGCGGGTGATCGCCACGGCGGGCACCGACTGGAAGCTCGAGAAAGCGCGTGCTCTGGGCGCGGATGACGTGATCAACCACACCCAGAAGTCGATTGGAGATGAAGTGAGGCGCCTCACCAACAAGCGTGGCGTGGACGTGGTCGTCGATCACGTTGGCGCAGCCGTCTGGGAGGCCTGCATTGATTCACTCGCCACTTATGGCCGCTTGGTGACGTGCGGCATGACCACGGGGGCTGACCTCAAGCTGAACGGCCAGTTGCTTTTCGGTCGCCAGCGCACGATTCTGGGTTCGTTCATGGGTGGCAAGGCAGAACTCGCCGACGCCCTCAAATTCCTTGCGCAGCGCAGACTGAAGGCGGTGGTGGACTCCGTGTTTCCGCTGCAAGAAGCCGCCCTCGCGCACCGGAAGATGGAGAGCCGCGAGTTCTTCGGCAAAATCCTGCTTCACCCGTAAAGTCACAGGAAGGCGCATCTGTTCTGGTGCGGTGACGCGCGGGCTTGTTTGACGCGCATCGTGGCGAGTTTAGGTTTCTCGCTGAAGATTTCGGCGCGCTCGGGGTTGAAGGGAAGCGGCCAGAGTGGCATAATAAACCCGGAATGGGCGTTCCAACTGCAAATCAATCCGGATTCGAAGGGCTGATTTTCACCAAGCTTGACCAAGCCGTGAACTGGGCGCGCAAGTCTTCGATTTGGCCCATGAGCTTCGGCTTGGCTTGCTGCGCCATCGAGATGATGTCCACCGGCGCTTCGCGCTTCGACCTGGCGCGATTTGGCGCGGAGGTTTTTCGGGGTTCGCCGCGCCAGGCGGATCTGATGATTGTGGCAGGCCGCGTTGCGCAGAAGATGGTGCCGGTGATTCAGAAGCTCTATGCGCAGATGCCGGAGCCCAAGTGGGTCATTTCCATGGGCGCCTGCGCAACTTCTGGTGGGGTCTTCAATAACTACGCCATCGTGCAGGGGGTCAACCAGTTCATTCCAGTGGATGTTTATGTGCCGGGGTGCCCGCCTCGGCCCGAGCAGCTCATCTATGCGATCATGCTGCTACAAAAGAAAATCGAGAAGCAGCGAGGTTCGTTCAAAGCTGCGGTCCTTCACACCCAGTAATTCCCATGGTGTCTCCGCGCAATTCCTGGTGTTCCGGGAAAACACTTGTGCTTCCTCAGATCGGTGCAGCCATTGCTGCGAGGATGGCGCGCGGGACGGATGACCGTGCAGGCGCAATCCGTCAGCCAACCCGGAGGTAGGCTGAGATCAGGATCACGACAACCCCCAAGGCGATGGCCACGATGAGCCACGTCTCCCGGCGGACGCGCAAGCGGTCGAAGGCCTTTAAAGGAATGGTGAGCCCCAGGACAATGGCGAAAAGAACGAGCGCCAGGGTGATCTTAAGGGTCAGAAACAACCACGACTTTCCCCACGCCTCTTCCCAGTAATACCGCCGGATGTTGTAAAGACCCGAAATCAGCAGCAGGGTAATGGCGGCCCAACTCACCCAGCGAAATCTTGCCGCGACGGCCTTGGAGAGCGCCTCGCGTTGCTCCGTGCTGAGAACTCCCAACGACGGCAGCAAAATCAGGAGAAAGAAACCCAATCCTCCGATGCCGAGCACTACGGCCGTCAAATGGATCCACAGCATGAACGTCGTCATAATCTCCGCCCAGAAGCTGGCTGGATTCTATGCATTTTCCGCCGAGGAGAACAAGAAGGAAATTGCGCATGCTGACGATGCGGGCACTTTACGCGCCCGCAGATGTCGAAATTAGCATACGCTTGTGGCTAGGATGGCGGCGGCTTTAGAACGGAACAGGCGCCTGTGCGAAGGGAATCAGGGAAGAGTGCTACGAATCTGATCGATCGTGCCCGCCATGTCGAAGTCCTTGTCCGTCACCCCTCCTTCGCTGTGAGTCGCAAGGCTGATGCTGACCACATTGTAGTTGATGGTGATGTCCGGATGGTGCCCCGCGCTTTCGGCCGCCTCGGCGATCTTGTTGACGAACTGAATGCCCGCAGGGAATGACTTGAACGTGTATTTCTTGTGGAGGGCTTTCCCCTGATGGGACCAGTCTTCCGTTTTCTTGAGTCTCAGGTGAATCTCGTCCTTACTTAGCGCCGCCATGGTTGCTCCTTTGCTGGCGATAGATTGAACAAGTGGGGAAAGGGGTTTTCCACCCTGGGTTCGTGAAGCTTTTGCCAAACGAACTCGCACAAGTCCGGACTGGCCTCACCGAGGGCTCGCGCGGGAAACATCGGTTTGCGCTCAAGCAGGTGCGCGCTGATCGCCGGCCACCCGGTTGCGTGCGAATGCAGACCAATGAGAACCAGGGCATCGGCGCGGTGGAGGAGCCGATGCGCCGAAGGCTTGAAATCGGGCTGCGCACTGTCGACGACCATCAGGTAGACGGAAGGTTTTACGAACTCCACAACCCGGTTGCTTTCAATGATGACGCGCCCAGCGCCCTGCAAAGTGTCAAGCAGTCGGCCACAGGCCTCGGCGAGGTGGCTGTCCTGGACACGTAGCCACAGCGCTCGCCGCGCGCCTGCGGCCAGGAACCGGCTGGTGTCGGTTGGACCGGTGGGATCCTTCTCCTTCGTGAGTAGGAACGACGGCTCGGTTCTCTCCCGCACGTTCACTTCGCCAGGGAGCACCTCGGCCGCGTGCGAGTGCGTGCTGATCTTCACGGCGGTCCAATCGAGCGATGGCAGCCCGCGAATCAAGCCTACGACCACGGAGGTCTTGCCGATGTTTCGTGAATGACCACCGACCACGACAATCTTCATGTTGGGAAGTTCGCCCCGCACCGAACCCTAACGAGTATAGAAATGCGCTCTTGCCAAGTCAACCCGTCGGCAGGGAGTGTTGCAGTTTGAGCCGGACCTTCCGCACAGTCCCGTCTTGCGGGATCAACAGACCTCCCACCCCGGTGCTGCCCCTCCCCGTCCCGCAGGGGCTATGAGGGGAATCAAGCTTCGGGGCAGCGAGAGTCCACTCCCACCGCGGACCCGTCGGCTCCGGGTCGCCGGTGCGCCGGCGGCCCGTGGCCAATCGGATTCTGCTTGGTGCGCGGCGCAGCCTCGTTGATAATGGTGTCGCGTATGAATTTTGAATTCTTTGTGGCGCTTCGCTACCTCAAGGCCAAGCGGCGCCAGGCTGCCATCTCGATCATCACGGTAATTTCGGTGATCGGCGTGATGGCGGGCGTAAGCGCGCTGGTGATTGCGCTCGCCATCAATAACGGCTTTCGCGAGGAACTGGAGAGCCGCCTGCTGGGCGCCACCGCCAACATCAACCTGCTGCGCGCCCAAAACGACGGTATTAGAAATTACGAGCAACTCTCCAGCCGCCTCTCGCAACTGCCGCACGTGGCGGCGACCGCGCCAACGCTCTACGAAGAAGTTCTGGTCTCCAGCCACTCGCGTGCCCAGGGGATCGTTCTGAAGGGTGTGGACCCCGGGCGCGAAGTGAAAGTGGGTGACCTCCTGAAGCGTCTGCGCGAAGGCTCCCTCGCGGGGCTGGCAGAGAATTTTTCCAACGCCGATCCCATCATCATCGGCAAGGAGCTGGCGAAGTCCCTGGGCGTTTACGTGGGCGACACCGTCCTGGTGACCAGCCCGCAAGGCTACCTGACTCCGCTCGAGGTCGTGCCCAAGTTTCGCCACTTCCGGGTAGTGGGGGTATTCGATTCGGGCTTTTACGATTTCGATGCCACCTGGGCGTTCACGAACCTCGCCGCCGCACAGCGCTTGTTCGACCTTGCGGACGTGGTCTCCGTGATCGAATTCAAAATTGATGACATTTACCGAGCGCCCCAGGTGGCGGAAGAGATCCGCCACGCCGCCGGCCCGGGCTTCGACGCGACCACCTGGATCGAGCAGAACCATTCGTTGTTCAGCGCGCTGCGCCTGGAACGGCTAGTCACCATCCTGACCATTGGCCTCATCGTGGTGGTCGCGGCGCTCAACATTTTCATCGCGCTGGTGATGATGGTGATGGAAAAGAACCGCGACATTGCCGTGCTGATGTCCATGGGTGCGCGGCAGCGCCAGGTGTGGGCGGTGTTCACGCTGCACGGCGTCGCCATCGGCGCGCTGGGCACCCTGCTGGGGTTGAGCGTGGGTTACGGCCTCTCCTGGCTAGGCAACACTTACAAGCTGATCCCGCTCCAGGCGGATGTCTACGCGCTCTCCTCCGTACCGTTCCACGCCCGCCCGCTGGATGGGCTGTGGATCGCGCTCGCGGCCCTCACGATCAGCTTTCTCGCGACTCTCTACCCGTCGTTCGCGGCGGCCCGGCTGAACCCCGTGGAGATTCTGAGGTACGAATGAGGTCCGTGGCCCGTTGTCCGTCGTCCGTTGTCCGTTGTAGGAAGCGTTGCGGGGGGCTGGTGAGCCCTACGCAAACTGGCAACTGAGATTATGGGGCGAGCGAATTTTGAAAGGTTGCGGGTGTACCGACTGGCGCAAAAGCTCGCGGACGAAGTCTGGGAGATTGTCCTGAAGTGGGACAGGTGCGCGAGGTCGACCGTAGGGTCGCAGCTCTCTGAATGAGACCCGGCACTGGCTGAGGAGAGCCCACGCACGGCGGTTGATTTCCCAAGAGACGACCGACACACTAAGACCGTTCTTGGATGAGCTCTCACCAAGGTTGAACGCATACTTGAAATCCATTGGGAACGTACCTAAGCGGGATGGAACTCCAGGCGAATAACAACGCGCAACGGACGACGGAAAACGGACCACGGGCGATCTTACACGCCGAGAATCTGGCGAAGGTATTCCGCTCCGGAAGCGAAGAGATAGTTGTCTTTGAAGATCTCAACCTGGGAATCAGACCCGGCGAATTTGTGGCGCTGGTGGGAGAGTCGGGTTCCGGGAAGACAACGCTGCTGCATTTGCTGGCTGCTCTGGACACTCCCACGAAGGGTGAGGTATACTTTGAAGGGAAGCAATTGAGCGAGTTTCGTGAAGACGAACGCGCTCTCTATCGCAATGAGAAGATAGGTTTTGTCTGGCAGATGCAGTATCTTCTGCCGGAATTCAGCGCGCTTGAGAACGTAGTGATTCCTCAGTTGATTGGCGGGCGTCAAATTCGCGATGCCCGGGCGCGCGCGAGGGAGTTGCTAGGCGAAGTCGGCCTGGAGAACGCTTCGGGACGCCGCGTGGGAGAGCTTTCCGGCGGAGAACAACAGAGGGTGGCGCTGGCCCGAGCGCTTGCCAATCAGCCGGCCCTCTTGCTGGCAGATGAGCCCACGGGAAGTCTGGATCACCGCACGGCGCAGCGCGTAATTGATCTGCTTGAAAACCTGCACCGGTCGCATCACTTGACCTCGGTGCTGGCGACGCATAATCGGGATCTCGCCCGTCGCGCCAACCGGATCTTGCGCTTGGCGAACGGAAGGCTGACGGAAACGGTGGTTCCAGTGGTTCCATGACCCCTGCTCTCTCTGGGGCTCGGCGGTTGGTAGGGGGCGTGGGGTTCCAAGAAGAACTGAGGAGCTATGTTCGAGAGGTACACGGAAAAAGCGCGGCGTGTAATCTTCTTCGCGCGCTACGAAGCCAGCCAGTTCGGCAGTCCCTATATTGAGACGGAGCACCTGCTCCTGGGGCTGCTGCGCGAGGACAAGGCCCTCACCAACCGCTTCCTGCGTTCCCACGCTTCCATTGAATCCATCCGCAAACAGATTGAGGGTCGCACCCCCATCCGCGAGAAAGTCTCGACCTCTGTGGATCTGCCGCTCAGCCAGGAGTGCAAGCGCGTGCTGGCTTACGCCGCGGAGGAAGCCGAGCGCCTCGCGCACAAGCACATCGGCACGGAGCACCTGCTGCTTGGCCTGCTGCGCGAGGACAAGTCGTTTGCGGCTGAGATCCTCCACGAGCGTGGCCTGCGCCTCTCCACGCTGCGCGAGGAATTGAGCCGCGTTCAGAACGATAAGGCCACCACCAGCCGCCCCAAAGAGACTTCCTTGCTGGGCGAGTTCAGCCGCGACCTGACGCAGTCGGCCCTGGAAAACCAGCTCGACCCGTTGATCGGCCGGGAAGCCGAACTGGAACGCGTCGTGCAAATTCTCTGCCGCCGCACCAAGAACAATCCCGTGCTGATCGGCGAACCGGGCGTGGGCAAGACAGCCATTGTAGAAGGCCTGGCGCAACGCATTGCCGACGGCGATGTGCCTTCCTTCCTCGCGGACAAACGCATCCTGGCGCTCGACCTCTCGCTCATCGTGGCCGGAACCAAGTATCGCGGCCAGTTCGAGGAGCGCCTGAAGACCATCATGAAGGAGCTGATGGAGGCGCAGAACGCCATCATTTTCATCGACGAGCTACACACGCTGGTGGGCGCCGGCTCGGCAGAAGGCTCGCTGGACGCCGCCAACATTCTGAAGCCGGCGCTTTCGCGCGGTGAAATTCAGTGCATCGGCGCTACCACTCCCGCCGAATACCGCAAGTCCATCGAAAAAGACCGCTCGCTCGAGCGCCGCTTCCAGGCCGTGAAGGTTCCCCCGCCTTCGGAGGGTGAAGCGATCAAGATTCTCTTCGGCATCAAGGACCGCTACGAGAAATTCCACGCCGTGACTTACACGGACGAGGCCCTGAACGGTGCTGTGTACCATTCCAATCGCTACATCCCCGATCGTTTCCTGCCTGACAAGGCCGTCGATCTGATCGACGAAGCGGGCGCGCGTGTGAAGCTGCGGCAGAGTTCGCTGCCCGAGGAAATGATTGACGTGCAGAAGCGCATCAAGTTCGTGGTGCACCGCATGGAGAACGCCATCGCCAACCACGAATTCGAAAAAGCACGCTTCTACTCTGACGAAGAGCGCAAGGAGCGCGAAAACCTGCGCCTGCTGCGCGAAAAGTACAACATCGACGAGACCGCCATGGGCGTGGTGACGCGCGAGGACATCGAAGAAGTGGTCTCGCGCTGGACGGGAGTTCCCGTCACTTCCATCAAGGAAGAAGAAAGCTCCAAACTGCTGCGCATCGAAGAAGAGCTACATAAGCGCATTATCAGCCAGGACCGCGCGATTTCCGCCCTGGCGCGCGCCATTCGCCGCTCCCGCGCGGGTTTGAAGCTGCCCGGTCGGCCCGTGGGCTCGTTCCTGTTCCTCGGCCCGACGGGTGTAGGCAAGACGGAAATGGCCCGCTCGCTCGCCGCCTTCTTGTTTGCCTCCGAGCGCGCGCTGGTCCGCTTCGACATGTCGGAGTTCATGGAAAAGCACTCGGTCTCGAAGTTGATCGGCTCGCCACCCGGCTACGTGGGTTACGAGGAGGGCGGCCAGCTCACCGAACGCGTGCGGCGGGCGCCCTATTCCGTGATTCTGCTGGATGAGATTGAAAAGGCCCACCCGGATGTGTTTAACATTCTCCTGCAGGTTTTCGAGGACGGCCAGTTAACGGATGGGCTCGGCAACACGGTGGATTTCAAGAACGCCCTCATCATCATGACTTCGAACATTGGCGCGCGTTATCTGGAGCGCCGGTCCCACCTGGGGTTCCAGTCCGCCGCGGAAGGCGCCGTGGAGAAGAAGGCTGAAGAACTGGTGATGAGCGAGGTGAAGCGGCTGTTCAATCCCGAGTTCCTAAACCGCCTCGATGAGACCATCGTCTTCAACGCCCTGACCGATGGTGATCTGATCCAGATCCTGGACCTGCTGGTCGGGCAGATGAATGAGAATCTTGCGCAGAAGAACATTTCCCTGACGCTCGCGCCCGAGGCCGCCAAGTGGATTCTGGACAAGACTTGCAGCGACCGCTCGTACGGCGCTCGGCCACTGCGTCGGGCTTTGCAGAAGTACGTTGAAGATCCGCTCTCGGAGGCATTAATCCAGGGTGAGATTCACCCTCCGGCGGTCCTGGAAGTTATCGTCGAGAACGAGGCGCTCTACTATCGTTCAGTAAACGACAAACTGGTCGGTGCCACACCGCTCTCCCACTAGGGCGAGTCGTCACGGTTACCCCGACCGCTAAGCGGACAACACACACGCTTGGCTCCTGCGAAGCAAGAATCTCCGGGAGACGGGGAGAGGCCTTCTGGTGCGACCACATTTCCGGCCAACTTCTGGCGGAGTCTTGGCATCGGATTGTCTTAGTTTTCGCAGGTGCGAGGGGGGGAACGCGTTCTCTTGAACAAGACGAGCTTGTATGTGCCTGGACTTCGATGGAAGCCATGCAGGCTGGGTGTTCTCGCCCTGGCACTGATTCTGTGGCCCCCGCTCCTGACTGCTGCACAGAACCCTCCCGCGGATCAGCAAACACCGACCCCTCCGCCCGCCGCGGAGAAGAAAGAATCCACCGCCCAAAAACCTCCGGAGAAGAAAACGGAGGAGCCAGCGCCGGGGCAGCTCAGGTTGGAAACCCCTGGGGCACCCCAACAGCCCGCCGCGCAACCCGCGCAGAAGCCGGGGGCCCCGCCTCAGCAGCCTTCCCAGAAGCTGGAACTGGAAACTCCCAAGGCGGCACCTGCGGAGGGACAGAAACTGGAAACTCCCACGGCGCCGGCCCCGCCATCTGCGGAAGAGCATAGGCCGACCATCGAGGGGATCTTCTTCCGCGGCAATCGGCGCATTCCCGCCGCCACTCTGCGCGCCCGCATCTTTTCGCACGCCGGGGACATCTATGACGAAAACGCCCTGGAGCGCGATTTCATGGCGTTGTGGAACACCGGCTTCCTCGATGACGTTCGCCTGGAAGTCTCCGACGCGCCCAATGGCAACAAGATTGTGACCTTCTATGTGCGCGAGAAGAAGCTGGTCCGCAGCATCGACTACAAAGGTTTGAGCAGCGTGCAACAGTCCGACGTGCTGGACGCCTTCAAGAAGGAAAAGGTCGGACTTTCGATTCAGTCTCAGTATGACCCGGTGGTCATCAAGCGCGCGGAGGTGGTGCTGCAGGAGCTGCTGGCCGCGCACGGCAAGATGTTCGCTACCGTGCGTCACCGCACTCGCAACATTCCACCCAACTCCGTGGCATTGACTTTTATCGTGGTGGAAGGTCCCAAGGTGAAAGTCGGCATTGTCCGGTTTGAAGGCAACACGGTGTTTACACCCCGCCAACTGGAGCGCGCCATGAAGTACTCACGCGCCACGGGTGCGCCGCCGTGGTTCTACTGGTTCCACAAGACCTACGACAAGGAGCGTATCGGCGCCGACCTCGAAAACATTCGTGACCTCTACCGCGACCACGGCTACTTCTTTGCGGTGCCGAAAGAGCCCGTGACCAAGATGGTCGACACCGGGCGGCGTTGGCCGTTCTTTTTCTGGAGCTGGGGCCGCGGCAAGCGGGTGGACCTGAAGATTCCCATCGAGGAAGGCGTTCAATACCGATTGGGCAGATTCGTGATTCGCGGCAACAAGCTCTTCAAGCAGGAGCAACTGGCGCCCATCCTGCAACTGAAGCCCGGCGATGTCTTCGCGCTCTCCAAGGTGCGTAAGTCAATCGAGAATTACACCAAGCTGTACGGCCAGTTCGGTTACATCAACTTCACGGGGTCGCCGGATATCGAGCCCGACAACAGGCGCAAAGTCATCAACCTGGCGCTGGATTTTGAGGAAGACAAACAGTTCATTGTCCACCGCGTCCAATTCTCGGGAAACACTAAGACGCGCGATAAAGTCATCCGCCGCGAATTGCTCGTGGATGAGGGTGGTGTTTTCAACTCCTCCTATTGGGACTTGAGTGTGCTGCGCGTCAACCAACTTGGCTTTTTTGACGAGGTCAAGAAAGAGGACTACGAGATCAAGCAGAACGCCAAGAACAGCACGGTCGACATTCTGCTGAAGGTCAAGGAGAAGGGCAAGAACTCCATCGGATTTTCGGGCGGCCTCAGCGGACTGGCCGGCAACTTTGTGGGCGTCAATTACGCCACCAACAACTTCCTGGGCCTTGGCGAAACGCTCAGCGTGCAGTTACAGTGGGGCACTTTCCAAAAGCTCTATTCCTTCGGGTTCACGGAGCCCTATCTCCTTGACCGTCCTATCACCACCGGCTTCACGGTGTTTCGGAGCGACTACAACTACAACCAGCTCCGCCAGCTTGCGATCTATACCGGTGTCAGTCCCACCGCTCTGGCCCAGTCGACCTACGGCCAGCTTTACGGGCAGAACTTCACGCAGAATTCTGACGGCTTCACGCTCTATGCCACCTACCCGTTGCGGCGCAGTTTTGCGCGGGTGGGTGTGACGTACAGCTTCACACGCAGCAACATGCAGGCCTTCAGCGCAGCCTCCCAGTCCTATTTTGAAGCTATCAACTTCCGCGGCTTGGCAGGCCCCAACGCCTTGAGCGGGATCGTTTCCAGTTCCATCATGCCGACTTACCTCTACAACACCATCAACAGCGTCTGGAATCCCACCCGCGGCAAATATCTTTACGCGGCTCTTGCCTTCTCAGGGAGTGTTATCGGTGGGAATGTGAACACGATCCGGCCCGTGATCGAAGCCAAGTATTTCCGCCCCGTACAGCACGTGCGTTCGGAGAAGCCCATCGCCATCGGCATGCGTTTTCTTGCTTCCACCGTCATGGGTTACGGTGGCAGGGTGGTCCCGCCCTTCTCCCGCTTCTACATTGGTGGTGAGATGGATGTGCGGGGCTTTGACATCCGCACCGTCAGCCCGGTGGCGTTCTACCCCACCACGGTATCGGTGTGCAACCGCGATAACGCCGGCAACCAGATCATCGCGGTTGATAGCAACGGCAAGCCCACAGGAGCGTGCGGGTCTTCAACCTCTTTTCCCATCAATTCGCCGATCTTTCCGGGCGGTGATACAGAAGTTATCGCCAACTTCGAGTATCGTGTCCCCATCGCCGGGCCGGTCACGGTGGCTTATTTTGTAGACGCCGGGAGCACGTTTGTTTTGTGGCAAAACCAGCTCAAGCTCACGACCAGTGCCTTGAGCTCGATTGCAGGTCAGTTTCCCTATTTCCCCATTCCATCCGAATTGAAGCCGATTGGCGTGACCAATTTTCATCCGCGCAGCTCGACGGGGCTCGATTTGCAGGTCATTCTTCCTATCCTCAACGCGCCGATCCATATCTTCTACGGGTACAATTGGCTGCGTTTGAACAGCGTGATCACACCGCCCCAGAATCTGCCGCCGGAGTCGCTCTTTCCGAACCCGGCGACTTACCTCGACGCCCTGCAGAATTTCATTCCCTTCCGCCTGCGGGAGCGCAAGGGACGTGTGGGATTTACAGTAGAGCGCACGTTCTAGACATTGGGGAAATGAGTTAGAATGAAAGCTTGATTCCGGACTTCATCTTTCCAAAGGAGTTTGAATGAAGAACCGATTGACCGTACTCACCACAATGCTGGCGCTCCTGGCAGTTCCTCCTTCTTCACGCGCCCAGAGCCCGGCAGCCGCCCAGTCCAAGATCGGGGTGATCAACATCCAGGAAGCGATCGGCAGCACTGCGGAAGGCAAGAAGGCTTTCGCAGACTTGTCGAAGAAGTTTCAGCCCCGCCAGCAGGAACTGCAGCGTCTGCAGCAGGAAATCCAGGCCATCAATGACCAGTTGACCAAGCAAGCGGCCACGCTCAGCGACGATGAACAGCGCCGCCTGAGCGGGGATCTGGAGGACAAGCAGAAGCTCTTGAAGCGCTCGACTGAGGACGCCCAGGCTGATTTCAGCCGCGACCGCGATGAGGCCATCCGCCGGATCGGGCAGAAAATGGTTCGGGTCATCAGCGAATTTGCCCAGCAGAACGGCTACTCGCTGGTCGTGGACGATGCCCAGATTCCTGTGTATTACGCTTCCAAGGATATTGACCTCACTGAGGAAGTCGTGAAACGTTACGACGCCGCGAACCCGGTGGCAGATGCGGGTGCTGGTGTACCTGCCACGCCCGCAGCTCGGCCAGCCAGCAATGTTAAGCCGGCCGCGCCCGCTCCGAAGTCAGCGGATAAACCCAAGCCGTAACTCCCGCTGCGCCGAATTCCCTTTTTGAGGTCTCACGCCGCGGCCCCGTGGATACACGGGGTGTCGTGTGTTTGCGGGTTCAGCGCCACGAGTAATCCGGATTACACGCGCAGCGTTTCTGGGCTGCCGAATCATGCCCGGGCTTGGGGTTCGGCGTGGATACTGATCTTGGAGATTTGCGGGAAGGCCTGGCGAAATTTGAATTCCAGCGTTTCCGTAATGTCGTGCACCTTGGCAATGGGGAGGTTCGGTTCGAGGGTGCAGTGCAGCCGCACGACCACGTTGCCCCCCACCTGATGCGCTTCAACGGAGTGGCAATCAAGCACTCCCGCCGTCTCACGCGCCAGCTCCTCTAGCTTGCGTTCCACGGCAAGGTGATCCAGCCGGGCCTCGTTTCCGGTTTCCACCGCCACCAGCAGCGGCTCCAGGTGGACGTTCACTTCGTTCACCTCCGGGAGATTTTCCTTGATCTCACTCTCGAGCTGCGTGGCGCGGTCGTGAGCTTCCGCAAGCTGCAGCCGCGGGTCCACTTCCAGATCCAGGTGAACGTTCACGCGGCCATCTACCTCGTACGCTGTCACCTCGTGCACCATGAAGTTTCGCCGGTGCGCCACTGCGCGGATTTTCGACACCAGTTCGCCGGAGGCGGGTTCCTGGGGCGTGGTGTGGATCACCACGTCGGCAGTGGGAAACAGGTGGTGAACTTCCGCCTCCACCACGTCAGCCACCGACTGCGCGTGCTCGAGCGAGATGTTGCTGGCCAGCGTCAGCCGCAAATCCACAAACAGCCGGCTGCCACTCTGGCGCGTGCGAATGCGGTCGAGGCTGAGCACTCCGGAGACGCGCGATACCATTTCCGCAATCAGCGAACTGGTACCGCTGGGCGCGGCGTCAACCAGCGCATCCACCGTCTTCTTGCCCAGTCGCAACGTGATGTAAACCACAATCCCCGCCACCACCAACGCCGCCACCGGGTCGGCGTCCCGCAGCCAGTGGAGGTTTCGCTGCTCCGCCACGTAAACCAGGATCAATCCCAGGATGACCACCGTCGAGCTGTAAACATCCGTTGAGAAGTGCAGGGCATCGGCTTCCAGCGCCTGGCTGTTGTATTTGCGCGCTACCCGGAAAAGCGCGCGCGAGCGAAACTTATCGATGGTAATGGAGATGAACATCACGCCGAAAGCCCAGAGTGAAGGCTCCACGTGCACTTGGCGGAAAAAGAGCCGTCGCACCGCTTCCCAGATGATCCAGGTGCAGGTGAGGAACAGCAGGCCAGTTTCAATGAAGGCGGAAAGGTGCTCGATTTTTCCGTGCCCGAAGGGATGCTGCGGGTCGGCAGGCTTGTCCGAAACCCGCACCGAAAGGTACGTGATCGCCGCCGCCACCAGATCCAGGCCGGAGTGCAGGGCCTCGGAGAGAATTCCCAGGCTGCCGGTCAGAAGTCCCACGGCCATCTTCAGCGTCGTCAGCAGAATCGCGGCCGCGACGGAGGTCAAGGCGACGGCTTGCTTCTCCCGGCTGGGTTCGTCAAGTGCACTTGTGCCTTGATATGTGGACATGTGCCTGAGTGAATTATACCTGAACTGAGGTAACAGCGGGTTTGCGACGCACTACAAGCTGCTCTCCAAGTCATCCAGAGCTGCCTGAAGTTCATGCTGGGCGTGCTGCTTGCCTCGACGTTCGGTGACGTCCACCCCGGTGGCCAGCACCTTGCGCGCGTCGTCGCGCCGTCCCTGGCTCAGGAGAAACATCCCGGCTTGGTAGTAAGTGGCCGAGTACTCGGGATGGCGTGTGAGCAGGTACTCAAAGTGGATCCAGGCGGCCTCCGGCTCGGTTTTCGCGAGCTCCATGGCCAGCCCGTAACGCGCGAAAGTATTATCGGGATTCTGGCGGAGGGCCTCTTCCAGGAATTCACGCCGGTTTTTTTCGGCTTCCGGGGACAGTTTCTTTACCTCGGGCCCTGCTGAATCCGGTTGCATCACCCCATCGGCTCGCATAGTATAGGCGGACGAACCAGGCAAGGCAAAACTTTTCAGGCGGGCTGCGCTCGGGGTGGATCCTGCGCGGGTAGCCCGATTCGGGTCTTGCGGGGGTTCCGTAACTTCGAACGGGAGCGGCTTGGTTTCGGAAAGGCACGGAACCGGAGGCCGGGTGCTCCTCCTCTGGGTGATTCATCACGCGGCTTTATATCGCGCCGCAATATTTCATTCTGAAGCCCGCAAACGATGGCGGAACTCAAAGGGAAAACCGTTGCCGAATCCGTCGTGGAAATGGTGGAAGTGGTGCTGCCGAATGACGCCAATCCGCTTGGAAACATGCTGGGTGGCAAGGTGATGCATTTGATCGACATTGCCGGGGCGGTCGCCGCGCACCGCCATGCGCGTGCGCAGGTGGTGACGGCCGCGGTGGACAATCTCGACTTTCTCTATCCCATTCGCGTGGGCGAACTGGTGGTTCTGCGCGCCCACATCACACGCGCTTTCCGGACCTCCATGGAAGCAGAAGTGAGAGTCTACCTGGAAGATTACCTGACCGGTGAGAGGCGGCAAACCAGTTCAGCCTTCGTCACGTATGTGGCCCTCGATGCGGCCGGCAAACCCAAGGAAGTTCCTCCGTTGATTCCTCGTGCCAGGGAAGAAAGGCGGCGTTACCGCGAGGCGCTGGAAAGGCGCCGGCGACGGCTGGCCCTCGCGGCGCGTGCCCATCGACGCTATTTTGAAAAAACTTAGCAAGCGCACGCATCCCGCAGCGATCCCCCGGGAGCTGCGAAGCTGAAGTGGGAGGTTTACACATGAAGATCAAGCGAAACAAGATTTTCTCCGGCACACCCTGGGAGCCCAAAGTGGGATACGCGCGCGCCGTTCAGGTGGGCGATCTGGTGCATGTTTCCGGCACCACGGGCACCGATCCCTCCGGTAAAGTGCTGGCTCCGGGCGACATGTATGCGCAGACTGTGCAGACCATCCGCAATATCGAGAACGCCCTGAAACGACTGGGACTGAGCCTGGAACACGTGGTCCGCACCCGCATTTACGTGACCCAGATCGACCGCTGGGAGGAAGTCGCCAAGGCCCACGCGGAGTTCTTCGGCCAGGTGCACCCTGCTACCAGCCTGATCGGTGTAGCGCGCCTCGTCGATCCCGAAATGCTGGTGGAAATCGAAGCCGAAGCGGTGGCCTGAAGACGCAACGCTCCCTGGGGCGTAGTTGTGTCCTTCGCCGGCAGGCAACACGGCTACGCGGAAACGACCAACGATGCTTTCCTATTCGTTTGCGGACGGCGCGGAGCTGCGGCTGCTGGAGCACCACCATGCCGAGGAGCTATTTGCGTTGATCGATCGGAACCGCACGTTCCTGCGCCAGTGGCTGCCCGAGTGGGACGTGCAGAAATCCCTCGACGACTGCAAGGCACTCATCAAGTCCTCGCTCGAACAATTAGCCGCGAACGCCGGTTTCACGCTGGGCATCTGGTCGGAAGGCCGCCTGGCAGGAATCATCGGAGCGGGCCGCCTCGATTGGGAAAACCGCTCGACGAACCTCGGCTATTGGCTGGGCGAAAGCTACCAGGGAAAAGGCTTGGTCACAGGCGCGTGCCGCGTCGTGATCGATTACCTGTTCTCGGAGCTCAAACTGAAGCGCATCGAAGTTCGCTGTGCCACGGACAATCCCAAGAGTTGTGCCATCCCCCAACGGCTAGGCTTTACCAAGGAAGGCGTCTTGCGCCAAGCCCAGGCGTTCGACGACCGCTACATCGATATCGAGGTCTACGGGCTACTCGCCGCAGACTGGAACCGCGTGACGGAGTGAAGTTGTTGCGGCGGTCCCCCACCACCCGCAGGGCAGCGTGTTTCCAGTTCGCGCAGGGGCAGTTTATGGCTTGCTCCTGCTAGTGTCGCGTCCGAGAAACTCGCTGAAAAAGTCATCCCGATGCGGCCGAGCGCGGCAGAGCCCCGCCAGGGGCGTGAGATCGTGGCCCAGGGCGCAAGCCTGTTTGCCAGCAGGCAAGCCCTGGGGCAGGAATGCCCCCACCCCCTTGCGTTCCCCCTCCCCCGTTCAACGGGGGAGGGGGACAGGGGGAGGGGCCGGACTTTGATCCCACGGCTCACGCCGTGGGCTACGGTCTGTCGCCCGCTTTGCGGGCTGACCTCCTTAACGTATTTCTGGGACGCGACACTAGCTTACTCTTGCGGAGATAATCGAGTAAAGGTGGCCTCTTTGCAGGGCGGCAAGCGGTGGGGAAAGAGGAGTTCGATGTCCTTACGTTTGTGGCTGCGGTCATCGGTGAGCGCCAAGTCCCACTTGCTCATCTTCTCGACCGGCGTCGGAAATCGGACTGCGACATCGTAATAAACAGCCATCTCTTGATACAGCCGGTGGGCTGCGTCCAACAGGAGTGAACGTTTCTTGCTCTTCGTCCAATCGCCTGAATAGTTGGGAAATCCCTCGCAATTTGTCTCTCGCGGGTCTGGGCACAGGTAGATAAGACTCCCGCCTGTGGAGTAGAGAATCCGTTTCAGTGGTCGCGGTCCGGACTCCTCCTCTGGAGTCCGAGCACGCAGCGCCATTGGGACGGTGGGAATGAAAGCGAAAACGCGTATGCCGCGGGAAAGTAGCTTTTCCTCAAGTTCCTTGTCGGTATGATGACTCCGGTTATCGCCGCCGTCTGGCAGGACGTAGATAACGTCTCCTGGCCTTGGCGGGGTCAACTGATCTGTGGCTTGCCAGAGTGCATCCCAAAGCGCGGTTTTCTGTTCGCCCTTGGGAACCAAATCCTCGGCTTTGGCCGACTGTAGCCACGCCACCCGCATGCGGACGGATTCCGGGTTTGGAGAGACGCTCACCGCACCGAACACATTCTCCGCAAAGAATTCCATCCCGATCTGGCCCGCTATGGGAGCAGCTTGCGCGACGTCTTCCAGCATCGTGCGGGTGACCGGCCACTTGCCGGCGGAAGGTTCCAGCATGGTCCCGCTCATATCGACCACAACCATAATGCGGCGAGGGCGGGTGTTAAGCGTGGCCGATAGGATTTCGACGGGCTGGCCTCGTAACTTACCCACCAGGTTCGAAGCCTGAAGTTCTTGTACGGGGTTGCCGTGGGCGTCGATGGCGGTGACCGGAATTGTCCGCACGAGGCACGGGTCGTCCTGCGCGACCAAGGGAGCTGCACTGAGGCAGAGAATGACGGGAAGCAATCGTAGAGCAGTTGCTAGTCGGACACTATCGGACATCGCGGTTACGCATAGAGTAAATCCCAGGAAGAGATGATGCAAGCGCGAAATTCCCCTGCCGCCGCAAGCAAGCAGAATCGAAGAATCGCGTTTTGCGGCGGCCAGCGCCGTGTGGGTGGATTCGCATCGGGAAGACGTTCGTTGCCGTGGCGGCAGGCTAATCGAGCCGGAAAGTCTCGCGTTGGCAAGCGCTTCACGAGCGCAGTAACGGGCGGAGATTTTCGAGTGCGGAGGAGTTTACCAGGAGCGTTTCCGGGCGGGGCGATGTGCCTCACGATAGGCGTCGAGTTCCTGGTCGGAAAGGGTGGAACGGCGGGGCAGTGGATGCTCGGCAGTCTCGATGTCCAGGGCCTTTTGCAGTTTCTGATAGCAGAGGGCGGCCGCGTCCTGAAAGGGCAAATGCTTTTCGGCAAACGCGCGGTTGGAGATGGTGAAGACGAACTCGCGGCCTTCTGCCTGCTTGTTAATCACCCGGTAGGCGTAGTCGCGGCCATGCGCTTTCAGTTGAAATCCGAGATATTGGATTTGTATGACGACCTCCTTTCCGGGCTGGGGGTTCCCGCCCGCGCCACTGCGAGAGTGCAAGGCGCGGGCAGGGAGCTTGGTTGGTCTTAGAGCTTCTTGACGTTCTCAGCTTGCAGGCCTTTGGGGCCCTTCGTGACGGCGAACTCCACCGACTCACCTTCGGCGAGCGATTTGAATCCTTCCGCCTGGATGGCGGAGTGGTGCACGAAGACGTCATCTCCGGAAGAGCGCTGGATGAATCCATAGCCCTTCGAGTTGTTGAACCACTTCACGATACCTTGTTCTCTGTCCATATTGTTTCAGTGTTCCTTTGGTTATTTGAGATTAGCTCGTTCCGGTCTCGCGACCGCTCGCCAAAAACAAGAAAGGCCACAAAATCAATGATTTTGCGGCCTTCGACGATCGTGGTATTCGGTCACAAAAACTGATCAAGCCTGTTAAGTCTACACGTTTGGCAATCATTGTGCAAGGGGAAATATTTGAGGGTATTCCTTCACCTTAGGATCGCTTTGCACTTTCGCACCCAGGGACACTCCAACGCTTCTTCTTAGGAACCCTCCGAAGAGGCGAGGGGCCGCGGGGCTGGTCTGTCCTTAGCCGGCGCGGCGCTGGCGGTGAAGCCGAGCGATGAGCTGACGGAGGTGGTGATCTCCGGAATATCCGCCGGAACCGCTCGCTACTTCGGCTGCGGTTCTTAGCTGAGGCCGCAGGTGGCTCCTTCAGCTTTCCGAGTTTCAGATGAAAGCATGGATGTGCGGCCAGATTTCCTGGAGCGTGTACTTGGGCTTGCGACAAAGGTAAATGGACGCCCCGGATTCCTTCGCATAGGGGTGCTCGAAAGTTGCGGCCTCCTGGACGTCTTCGTACATGCGCTCATAGTCTTCCTTCGACCCACCGATCACCAACAACACTTTTCCCGGTTTGTCGCCGGGCCCCCAGAACCAATAATTGTTATGGCTGCTGATGGCGCCTGGCAGGCCGTACTGTTTCCCGAAGAAGTCGAGGGCGCCGGCGAATCCATAGTTGCTGGCCCCGATCACGCAGTCGGCCTTATCTTCGGGCGAAAGGCGGTTGTAGACCTGGGCCACCTCCGCCGCCATTTCCTGCCAGCCGAACATGTCGGCATACATCTGCTGGAGCCTGCCGGGCTTGTCCCCTCGCTCGCCGGAACTCAGCTTGAAGCCGAGCCAGTCGTGATACCGGATAAACGTCTCGACGGGAAGGACCGGAAGGACCAGCGGCGCCGTAAGGATGCCCCCCAAGACTAACGCGGTGAGGTAAGCAGGTTTCATCCAGTTCCAGTTATGGCGGGCAAAAAAGGCTTCGATGGCCACGGCGCCCGCGGGCAAAAGGATCAGGAAGGCAGGCGCAAAGTAGTAGGGCTTGGAGTGAGTGCTGAGAAGAATGGCCAGCACCACAAGGTAGATCCAACCGAGCGCCTGAAACTTGCGCCCTTGCCGCGAGAAGAAAAGGTAAATGAGCCCCGCCAGCCAGATGGGAAGCGTGAAGGGGTGAACCTGGAACGCGCATTCCAGCAGAAAAGCCCAAGGTGTCATGGGAAGATTTTTCTTGAAGGTCGCGTTATGAATGAACTCCGCGGTAGGGAAGTGGTTCCGCACCTCCCACCAGACGTGTGGCAGGAAAATCACCGTGGCGAGTGCGCCGCCCACCCACAGCCACTGGTCGCGGAAATGTTTGCGCGCGGGCGTGAGCGCCAGGCCGACGATGAGCCCCAAGCCGAGAAATCCCATCGAGTATTTGTTCTCAAGCCCGATACCTGCGACTAGGCCAAGCAGCAGCCAAAGGCGCGTGTCACCTTCTTTCAGAATGCGCACCAAGATGTAAATGGCCAGCGCCCAGAACAGGTGGTCGAAGCAGTTCATCGAGTAGAAATTGTCGATGGCCAGGAAGACGCCGCCGATGATGAACGCTGTCGCTGCCAGCCCCTGCGCAAAGCGGCCGCCGCCCAGCTCGTGCGCGATCAGTCCCACCAGATAAGTCACCAGGCCGCCGCACACCGCCGGCAAGAAACGCAGGGCAAAAAGCGAATAACCCAATAGGTGGCCGCACGCGGCCAGCGTGAGTTCCGAAAACGGTGGCTGGTCAACAAAACCCCAGGCCAAGTGCTTGCTACAGGCGATGTAGTAGAGCTCGTCGCGGAAGTATCCGTAACCACCGTTGGTCAAGAAATGAATCAGTAGCGTTGCGAGAGCCAGGGAGAGCAGCGCAAGATCGTGGGTGCGGGCGTCGCGCTCGGAGGCAGGGGTATTCATAGGCGGAAGCTCCTGGTCTTGCGTGGTGGGTTGCGAAAGACCATCTTATAAACCGAAACGTGATACTCGAACACGATATTTGACTTCGTGCTGGACGAGCGGTGCAGTCATTCCGCTTACGCGTCGCGAACATCGATGTGGTACTTCCGCGCAAGCGCTGCTAGTCCCGTGACCGCCTAACGATGTCCCCCGAGCCCGTTCTGGCCACACGGCGCCTTGGTTGGCTGCGGACGCTTCCGGAAGGCATCCAACCAGGCGGGCAAGGGTCTAGTGGCCTTTAAGGATCTGCGGGATGCGCGAGAAGAGATCGGCGGCCTGTTGGGCTTGTGGGTCGCCTTTGGTTTCGAGCTCATCCCCGCGCGCAAGCCCGAAGACCAGGTTAGTGAGCTCGACTTTGAGGCGTAGCTTCAGGTAGCCCTGATCCTTCGACCAGTACTCGTCCGGCACGCGGACACGGTTGTGTTCGAGGCTCGCTCTGAGGTTCGCCAGCATTTCCGGCGGCGGCTCGAAGGACTCCGGCACTTTGCCGTGCGTCGTCAGGTACTCCTCAGCGTAGCTCGTCAGGTAGCCGCGCTGGTTGAGGAAGGCGAGCCAGGGATCGATCGGACGCCCGGGGATGGCCACGTCCGGGGTGATGCCGCCACCCGGGGTTACCGGGCGGCCATTGTCGGTGTGGAAGGCACGCGCTGCGGCTGGGCCTGCCTGCGCAGGCAGGCCGGAGTCCGCGACCGCCGCGATTTCCTGGATCTTCTCCCTGGGCCCGGAGGGCTGGTCGAGAGAAGCGAAAGTGAGTGCGGCGCCGGGGAGCGGCCGCTGGATGGAGCGTCCGCTGGGCGTGAAGTATTGCCCGGTGGTGAGTGCCAGGCCGGTCTGCTCGCCGAGCTCCGTGACTGTTTGCACTACGCCCTTGCCGTACGTGGGCTCGCCGGCGATGATGGCGCGATCGTGCTCCTGCAGCGGGGCGGCCAACACCTCCGCGGCGCTGGCGGTGTTGCCGTTTACGAGCACCACGATCGGGAGGTCGTAGTGCCGGGGCAGTTCCGAGGCGCGATAAACCTTCTCCGGCACAGTCCGGCCGCGCGAGGTCAGAACCAACTCGTTCGGTTTGAGGAAAAGGCTCGCGACCCCGACGGCTGCGTCCACCATGCCCCCGTGGTTGTCGCGGAGGTCGAGGAGCAGGCCCTTCAGGTGCGGGGCGTCCAGGCGGTCGAGCGCAGCGGCGACTTCCTGCGGGGTTTTTCCCTCGAAGCTGCTCACATGCAAGTAGGCGATTCCCGGCGACCAGGGGAAGGCTTTGTCGACGCTGGGCAAGGCGACCTCCGCGGGGTTCAGGTCGAAGTCTTCCGCCACGACTTTGCCGGGATGGATCACTCCCAGGCGGACGGGGCCCGAGCGCGAGCTTTTTAGGAGCTCGACCAGCGATTGGAAATCCAAGCGGGCGATGCGCTGCCCGTTGATCTCCACAATTTCATCCCCGGGGCCCAGGCCAGCGCGCCAGGAGGGTGAGCCTTGCGCCGTCTGCAGGATGAGCACCTTGCCGGGCATGACGTAGAGAATGGACCCGAAACCCAGCGCTTCGCCGCGCGCCTGCTCCTTGAGAAGTTCGAATTGGTCGCGGTCCAGGAATGCGCAGAACGGGTCGAGCGCCGCGAGCATGCCGCGAATGCCGCCGTCGAAGATGGTGTGGTCGGGATCGACTGGCTCCATATGATGCTGCTCGATGACGCCGAAGAGGGTGGTGAATCTCACCGCCTGCGCGGTGACGTCGTCCGGCGGCGCCGGGGAGGTCTGCGAAAAAAGCCCGGGGGCAAGAAGAAACAGTGGCACGGCGAGGAAAGCCACGCGCAAAATGGGGGCCGGGATCTTCAATGAAGTCGAAATGTCCTCCGTGTCCAGTATAACCTAGATGCAGGATGTGAACGGGGAGGTGTCTCCGAGGGAACGCCAGGGGGGGAGTTTTCCGATGCCACCGGCGAGGCAAAGTAGGGCGTGGCCGCGCCCGGTGGGAAATCGATGCGGCGTAGTCTGGCTTGGATGAAGTAACCTAGATACATAGCCTAGCGCCGAGTTGGCCTTAGCCGGGACGAAACTACGCCGATATGCGAAGTCTGGTTTTAGGTTAGGTTTCAAGGGGTCAAATTCGACCTACTTAAGGTCTCATCCCGACGTAATTGTGCCGATTGTCGTGAGTCACATTTGGCAACTAAGTGCTATCATCTTCATGCGTAACTTAGGCTTGCTGAAAATCGCACCCCGACGTGCTGAATGAGATCGGGATTCATAAGGAGTCCATAAGATGCAGAAAGAGCAAGATGTTACTCGCCGTGAGTTCCTGAAAACCGCCGCTGCCGTGGCGGCCGCAACCACGCTACCGAGCGCGGGCGCACCCGCGATTCTTTCCGCGCAAAGCCTCAGCAACCCCGTGCTCTATGGAGTCATCGGCACCGGCACGGAGGGTTGCACGCTGCTCAGGTTCTTGACGACCATTCCGGAAGGGCGGTGCATCGCCACCTGCGACATCTATCCGCCCAATCTCAAGAAGGGAGTCGAGACGATTGGCACGAATCCCGAAACGTACGAAGACTACCGGAAGATGCTGGAACGGAAAGACCTGGATGCGGTATTGATTGCCACGCCGCTGAACCTACACGCCCAAATGGTGCTGGACGCGCTGAGCGCCGGCAAGCAGGTCTTCGTCGAGAAGACCATGTACTTCAAGGAGGAAGAAGGCGACCAGATTCGCAAAGCCGCGGCCGAGCATCCCAAGCAGGTGTTGCAGGTCGGCCTGCAGCGGCGATCGAGCCTGCTCTATCAGGTGGCGATGGAGATGATCCGCAAGGGGGCGCTCGGCAAGATCATGTTTGTGCGCGCCCAGTGGCATCGCAACAGCAATTGGCGCCGTCCGGTACCCGAACCCAAATACGAGCGTCTGATCAATTGGCGCATGTACAAGGAATACTCCGGCGGGCTGCTGGCGGAACTGGCGTCACACCAGATCGACGTCGCCAGCTGGGCGATCGGCGCGGAGCCCGTTTCCGTGGTCGCCACGGGTGGGATCGATTACTGGAAGGACGGTCGTGAAACCTGCGATAACGTGCAGGCCATCTACGAATACCCCGGGGGGCAGAAGCTGGTCTGGAGCTCCATCCTCTACAACGCTCACTTCGAGTATGACGAACAGATCATGGGTGACCGGGGAACGCTGATTATCACACTGGGGAAAGGCATGTACTACCACGAGGCGGTGGCCAAGGTTTCCAGCGGCACCGGCAAGGAAAACTGGTGGGCCGGCGCGACGGTCACGCGTCTGGCCCCGCAGGAAGGCGTTCCCATCTTCCCTGAGCGCGGTGCCAACGGGGGGCTCGGTTTCGTGGACCGTGAAGTGCGTTACGCGAAGCACTGGCTGGCCTCGATGGGCATTTACAGTTACGAAGAGCCCCATGACCCTTGGTGGACTGAGATGTACAATTTCATGTTGAGTGTCCGGGATGGAAAGCCCGTGATTGCGCCACTCGAAATCGGCGTCGCAGACGCGCTGGGCGTTATCTACGGGAACCGCGCGGTGGAGACAGGACAGAAGGTTTTCTGGCCCAAGGCTCAGCCGCTCAAGGAAACCTAGAAAGAAGGCAACCAGGTATAGAAGGACACTCTTCACAGGATCAATCGACGCGGGGTTTCGTGCTGCTCAGGAAACCCCGCGCACACTCCGTCGGATAGTGCGCAAGGAAATCGAAGGAAAACCCTTCCCGGCAGTGCGCATCAACTTGAAGGCGACTTTCAACTCCAGGGTGCGAGGGCGGTGGTTCGTTCTCGCCGCGGTGCTGGCGGCGGGCGCCTGGCTGGCGCGCGCGGACGATGCCGCCATCCGCTACGAGGCCTCACACGAGTCGATGGGAACGGTCTTCACCGTGGCCGTGTATGGGCGCGACCAGGCATTTCTCTCCGAGGTAGTCAACGAGGTTTTCGAGGAAATTGACCGGCTTGACGAGCAGATGAGCAACTACACGCCGGAGAGCGAACTCTCCGTCATCAACCGCCAAGCCGCGCAGCATGAGATGATCGTGGAGCCTCGGCTTTTCGGGTTGATCCAGTATTCGCTCCGCGCCAGCCAGGAATCCGGCGGGGCCTTTGACATCACGGTGGGGCCGCTGATGAAGCGTTGGGGCTTCTTCCGCGGGCAAGGACGATTACCGAGTCCGGCGGAGATCTCGCAGGTTCTCAACGCCGTCGGCTATCAGCATGTTCACTTGGCTCCGGAGCGCCGAGGCATTCGGTTCGATGTCAGCGGTGTGGAGATTGACCTGGGCGGAATCGCCAAGGGCTATGCGGTCGACCAAGCCGTGGAGATTTTGCGCTCGAACGGCATTGCGGCCGCCTTGGTTTCCAGTGGAACGAGCAGCATTTTCGCTTTGGGCTCTCCTCCCGGCGAGCGCGGGTGGAAGGTCACGGTGCGTGATCCGTTCGAAGCCGGGAAAGCTGCTGATGTCTTTCGCCTGCAGAACTTCGCCCTTTCGACTTCCGGCAATTACGAGAAGTTTTTTAAGGTTGGCGGCAAAACCTATTGCCACATCATGGACCCGCATACGGGCTGGCCGGTCGAGAACATGCTCTCGACGGTGGCCGTCGCCCCAACCGGGACCGAAAGCGAGGTGTTGACGAAGATCTTCTTTGTCGGTGGTGTGGAGAAGTCGCGGCCATACCTCGCAAGCCATGCGAACGCTCTTGCGGTTTTCTATCAGCCCGCAGAGAAGCCGCAGACCTTCAAGCGCATGGTCCTGCGGTCGAAGTTTTTTCAAATTTCCTCCGACAAATTCGCGGAGCTTGAAAAGTAGAAATGGGACGCTCCGAGCGCAAAAACCTCACAGACCTTTTCCTGGACGACAGCAGGACGACTGCATTCTCAGAAAACTCAAGTACACGGATTGAAAGCACCCGTGAATAGCCTTGCGCCAGGCTTTTATGTTATTGTTACGCGTACGCTTAGTTCTTGAGAAGCGCTTTCACTTTTCGCCTATGATCATCCTGTGTTGCGAGGTCCGAACCCCACATGAAACTGGAAGATGTCGCCAATCGAGCCAAGGTTTCCAGTGCCACGGTTTCTCGCGTTCTTAACGACGCCGGTCCGGTTAGGAACACCACCAAAGCGCGCGTCCTGAAGGCGGTTCAAGATCTCAAGTATCATCCCAATATCCACGCTCGAGCCTTAGCGGGCGGCAAGAGCCGCACGTTGGGTATGATCGTCTCCAATCTGGAGAACCCGTTTTTCCTGGACATTTTCCGGAGTCTGGAATCGGAAGCGCGTCGCCACGGCTACGAGGTGGTGGTGGCCAACACGGACTACAGCCCGCGTCGGCTGGTAAACAGTGTGCACTTGATGATGGGCCGTCGTGTGGCGGGGCTGGCGGTCATTGTCTCCGAGATGGAGCCAACCCTCATGCAGGAGCTCATCGAGTCGAACCTCCCCGTTGTCTTTTACGACGTGGGTACGCCGGCGAAAAACATTTCGAACATCCGGGTGAATTATCAAAAGGGAATTCAAAAGACCGTGGAATACCTGTACTCGCTCGGGCACCGGCACATGGCCTTTGTGGGCCACCATACCAGCCTGGAGCCGCTCCTTGACCGCAAAGTCTCCTTCGTGGAGACGATGAAGCGTTATGCCGGAGCCGTGGAGTTCACTACCGTCGCAGACCGAGACGGACCCACAGGAGGAGAGCAGGCGACGCGGACGCTGCTGGCCACTGGCTTCAAGCCCACGGCGATCATATGTGTGAACGATTACATGGCCCTGGGAGTGCTGAAGACACTTCGGGAAAGTGGCTTGAAGGTTCCCGATGACGTGTCCGTGACCGGCTACGATAACATCAGTCTCTCCGCGTACGCCTATCCGGCTCTCACCACAGTCAATATCCCTCGGGAGAAGATTGGACGCCTGTCGTTCGAAGCTCTCGTTCCACCACACGAAGGTGGGCAGGTGCTGGGCCGCGGCTTTTTGATCGACCCCGAAGTGGTCATCCGCGAGTCCACCGGGCCACCGCCGCGTAACTAATCCCGCTGCGCACCACAAGGATCCTTTGACTATAAGGCCGCACGGTTTCTCTGCATGCATCCCTGTGATCTCAGCCGGCGCCGCATTTCTCTGGGCGCAGGCTGTCGACGCCAAGCGCGTGGGCATCATAGAAAACAGTTGAGTCTTCTCAAGCGCTCCTCATTGCCCGCCGAGCAATTGAGACCTTGCTTCCAGCGCGCTGCGCGGAAGGGGTTCCCTGTCCCTCCGCGCCTTTCCCCAGAATCCCGGAAGTGCCGCTCCACCTATCCCCGGCCAAGAGACGCGCCCAAGATCCGTGAGGCGCCGGCAGGATTGCGTCGGGGGGCCGGGGCTGCGGAGGGCGTGATAGAATCTTTTGATCGGGGGACCAGGCGATGGTTTCGATTGCTCGCAAGAACCTCTTTCACGACAAGGTCCGCTTTGCGGTCGCCCTGGCCGGAATAGCCTTTGCCGTTGTGCTCATCACGGTACAACTTGGGGTTTACTTGGCTTTTCGTGCCAACGTCAGTGTGCTCATTGATCACACTGATGCGGATATCTGGGTCACGGCACGCGGGCTGGAAAACTTCGACTTCGGCAAGCCCTTCAGCGAAAAGAAACTGTACGAAGTTGAGGAAGTGCCGGGCGTCGCGTGGGCGGGGAAATACCTGCTGGCCTTTGGCTATTGGAAGACCCCCGCCGGCAGCCAGGAGACTGTGCAGATGGTGGGCTTCGATCCTGAAACCATGGTCGGCGCGCCCTGGAACATCGTGAGAGGGAATCCGCAGGACGTGAAGTACTTCAACTCCGTCTTCTACGACGAGGCGGAGACCAACCGCCTCGGCAATCTCCCCATCGGGGCAGAGACGGAGATCAACAGCCACCGGGTGCGCGTCGCTGGCATGATTCGCGGCGCACGGTCCTTCATCCAAAGTCCCTATATTTTCACGTCCTTCAAGAATGCTCTGAATCTTTCCTTTGTTAATAAGGGAAATACCGTCTACGTGCTTGTCAAAGTGGCCCCCGGTTATTCCGCTCAGGAGGTCAAACGGCGCATCCAAGACACGGTTAAAGACGTGGATGTTTATACCTCTCCTGAGTTCAGCAAGAAGACAGAAGACTACTGGATGATCAATACCGGTACAGGCGTAGCTCTACTGGCCGTAGCCTTGATGGGATTGTTGATCGGAACGGTGATTGTGGCCAATACCATCTACACTTCCACGACCGAACATTTGAAAGAGTTCGGCACGCTGAAGGCCATCGGCGCTTCCAACTGGGATCTTTACAAGATCATTATTGAGCAGGCACTGATTAATTCTGTAATCGGCTATGCCATGGGAATGCTGGTCAGCTACGGCGTGATTCAGGCCTTCAAGCGTGGGCATCTGCAGATCCTCCTCCCTGTGCCGGTGTTGGTGGGAATATTCATCCTCACGGTGATGATGTGCCTCTGGTCGTCCGTGCTTTCGATCTACAAGGTGACCAGGATCGATCCGGCGCTGGTGTTCAAAAGCTAGTTGTCAGTTTTTAGTTATCAGGCCCCAGTGGAGTATCGTGCGTACGCATAACTTACGACTGATCACTGATTACTTAAGATCGACCCCCACGGGAAATTGATCCAATGCCTGTTGCCACCCAAACCGTTCTGCGGCTGGATCGCGCCAGCAAGACCTATGGTGAAGGCGAGTCGGCCGTGGAAGCCGTGCGTGACGTGTCGCTGGATCTGGAGGCGGGGAAATTCATCTTCTTGATGGGCCCGTCGGGGAGCGGCAAGACCACCCTGCTCATGCTGATGGGATGTTTGCTCCGGCCGACTTCCGGTTCCGTCCATATCTATGACGAGGAGGTCAGCTCCCTGGACGAAGCGCGCTTGCCTCGCGTGCGCCGCGACAGAATCGGATTCATTTTTCAGGGATTCAATCTCTTCCCGGCTCTCACGGCGCTCGAAAATGTGGAGGTGACACTCAACCTGAAAGGCTGCCGGGGCGGGGAGGCGCGCGAGGAGGCTCGCAAGCTGTTGACGCACGTCGGGCTGGAAGGAAGAATGGACCACCTGCCGGAAGACTTGAGCGGAGGCGAGAAGCAGCGCGTGGCCGTGGCACGCGCCCTGGCGGGCAACCCGCCGATTATTCTTGCTGACGAGCCGACGGGAATGTTGGACTCCAAGACCGGGCGGTTGATTACGGAAATCCTCCGTGACCTCGCGCACGAGGAAGGCCGACTGGTGTTCATGGTGAGCCACGACCCGAGAATCACTGCCCTGGCAGATCAAATTCTGCAAATCGAAGACGGGCACTTACGGGACTAGGCCGAATGTCGAAGCAACACAAGAATCTATACATGTTCGCTGCGCTGGGCGTGGTGCTCTTTGTGCCCTTGATCCTGTTCCTGGCGTCCGTCACGCAGGATTCTTCTGGATTCAAGAACCAAGTGCGGGTGCATCGCGGCAGGATTGATTCGCACCTTGCGGCGCGCGGGCGAGTGGAAGGCGCGACGTCGCAGGAAATCAAGCTGGCCTCGCGGGTGGTGGGAAGGTTGAAGGAAGTCACGGTCAGCGACGGCGACCCCGTGCGCAAAGGGCAGGTCGTTGCCGTGCTGGAGAATGACGACTTGCAGGCGCAGATCGAGCAGGCTCGCGCCAACGTGCGGCGCGCGCAGGCGGCGCTGGAAAAGCTCCAGAACGGCGCTCGGCCCGAGGAGCGCGCGGCGTCGCGCGCGGCCAGGGACGAGGCCCAGGCTGCTGCGGACAACGCGCGCCAGAATTACGAGCGTTCGTTGAAGCTCTTCAAGGAGGGCGGCATCATTTCGCAATCGGTTCTGGACCAGTCGGAGCGCGACTGGAAGATGGCCCAGGCCCGGCTGGAATCGGCGCGCGAGAACTACAAGCTCATCATGGCGCCGCCGCGCTCGGAAGACGTGGCTGCCGCCAAAGCGGATGTGGAACTCGCGCGCGCGCAACTCGCCCAGGCGCAAGACAATTACGATAACACCCTCGTGCACTCGCCCGTGGCCGGCGTCGTCGTAAAACGCTATATGAATCCTGGCGAGTCCATTTCCTATGAATCGCTCTATCAACCGATCGTCTCGGTTTCCGACACCACCCACTTGAGGGTGCGTACGGAAATCGATGAGGCCGATATTGGCAAGATTCAAATCGGCCAGCGTGCGGCGATTCGCTGTAATGCCTTCCGCGGCCAGACATTCTACGGAAACGTCGTGCGCATCAGTGGTGGCCTGGGCCAAAAGAAGATTCAAACCGATAATCCCACCGAGAAAATTGACTCGGACGTTCTCGAGAGCTTCGTCGAAGTTGATCGCGGCTCGCCATTGCGTGTCGGACTGCGGGTGGACGTTTACATCGAACTCGCCCGGCGGGACAATGTCTTGGTTATCCCGCTACGCGCCGTGGAATTGCAGCAGGGCATTGCCACTGTGCGAGTAAAGACTTCCTCCGGCCTCGAAACCCGCAGGGTCAGCATGGGCGCACAGGACGGCCTCAACATCGAAGTCGCCGAAGGCCTCAACGAAGGCGAAGTGCTGGTGTACTGAATCCCAGACGCCCTCGCCGCTTCCGTGCAGCCTGCACGAGAGGATTGCAGGCTCAGGACTGGTGGCGCTACCGAACAGCAGTCACAGGATGTTCGTCCATCAACTAAACCTGTTCATTCGCGCGATGGACGATTTCTTATGTCCGCACGGCGTGTAGCTTTAAGGCGGGTCGAGCGTGGCAAGTTCCATCTGAAAGATCCAGACGGCACGGTGGAGGGTTGAACGTTCAGACGAGCATCCTCCACCGCGCCGGCTGTTCTCCCGACGGGGTTAGGTCCGCGCAGAGCACAAGGCATTCGCGTCGCGGGCCCAGGAAATCCCGCGGCGCTCACTGCTGCGGTGGTTCGGGCGGTCTCTTAGGGAAGTCGCCCGGAGGCGGCGGGACAGGGCCTTCCATCCTGCGCCCCATCGCCCCTGGTCTGTGTTCTTCTCGCATGGCCTGAAGCTTCTTCCACTGCTCGATGGTCAGCTCGCGGCGGATGGCCAGCATCATCAGGGCATTCTCTTTCTCCAGCCTCCCACGAGCCGCCGTGATCAAGTCGATTTGGGCGCTGACTTTAGCTTCGTCCGGGTGGTCAACGTCCAGGAGCGGCTGCAAGCGCAGTTCCTGTTTTTCCAGATCTGCCTGGAGATCGATCAGCTTCAGTTTATGGTCCAGGAAAGTCTGCTCGATCTTCCGCACCTGTTCTTCGGAAAGCTGCAACTTGGAGACGATCTCGGAATTCTTCCACCACGCGCCCATACCTGGGCCGAGCCCGGGGAGGACAGCGGGACCGAACGGTGCTCCCGAACCGCCATGGCCCATTCTCTGCATTCCCATTCTGGCAGGAGGCGGCGGGGTGGCGGGTGGAGCTTGCCCGGCGACCACTGGTCCGGGCGGCATCTCGCTCGAATCGGGCGCCGAGGGATTTGGATTGGTTTGGGCCCACGCTACAAAAGGCACAAGGAAGAGGGCAATTAAGAGTAGGGTTCGAACGGGTTTCATCGTCATTCTCCTTGGTCAGACGTTCATCAGGGATTTCCGCGGGTCTCCGCCGCGTAGTCAACTTCCTGGGCCAGGAGCGCCGCGGGCTCGAGCGCCTGGGGCAGATCGCTCCGAATCGACTTCTGGACGCTCAGCATCAGGGCGTCGTCCGGGTCGGCCTGCGTCTTCGGGAGTGGCGGCGCCGCGTTTCTGGAAAGCAGTGTGGTCGCCAACAACACCAGAGTTACGGTCGCCGTGACCCAGACGAAACGCATCCAGGGCTGATGGAAGACGCGGTCCGCCAGGCGAGTCGTGATGCCTTCACGCTGCTCCCTCCAGAACGACTCCGGCTGCTCTGCAGCTTTCCGGATTCTCGCCCGCGCTCCGCCGATCGCATCTGTGAAAGAGCTCACTTCCTCACGACAGGCCGCGCACTCCCTCAGGTGATTGGCCACGGCCTCACCGCTCTCGTCGAGAACGGCGGCCGCCCATTGTTCGTCGCTGAGATGGCCGCTCATTTCTGGTTCTGCTCCTTCAGTCTTTTCCTCACCGCCCTGACGGCACGAAACAGGTGCGCCTTCACCGTCCCCACCTCCAATTCCATGGCCTCGGCGATTTCCTCCAGAGTCATTTCCTCGAAGAATCGCAGTGAGAAAACAGACCGTTGTTGCGGCGAGAGTCTTTCCAGGATGGACCCCACCGTGGCCAGTTGCTCGCGTGCGAGGATGGCCCGCTCGGGTGATGGGCTGGGGTCGGAGGCCTGAAGCGCCGCTGCCTCAGCCTCGGTCTGCTGGGCCGGGTGGAACAGGTTTCGCCAGAACGCCACGCGGCGGTTTCGGGCGTGGTCGCGCGCCAGGTTGATGGCAATTCGGATCAGCCAGGTTTCGACACTGGCCTCGCCGCGAAAAGAACTCCGTTTCTGAAAGGCGCGCAGGAAACATTCCTGCGTCAGGGTATCGGCGAGGTCTTGGTCTCGGACCAGTGCGAGCAACACGCGGTAAATACGCCGCTGGTGCAATCGAACCAGGCGGTCGAATTCCTCCGCGGCAATGCCCTCCGCGAGGCTCCGGCGCGCAGCCAAATCCACGGTGGTCGTCAGAGCACTCTCCATAATCTCCTTGCCGCTGTCCATTCTAATAGACGGCTTGGAGATGCTGAGGTTTACAGGGTTGCGGGTCATGCGGGACCTGCCATGGCGCCCATAGAGTCATGCGTGCCCGCTTGGAAAAGGAGTGCCCTTTCGGCCCGGCCGTGCGCCGGCCAGTCTGAAGGCGGGCTTCACGAGGGACCGGGCCTTTGAGGTCAAACGCTCGAATACTTTTTGCAGAGCGTCTTTTCCTTTGCGACGAGTTTGGGAACACCCGTCTGGGGGTCTTCTTCGCCTTCGTACTCGGCGGACATGAAACCCTGGTACCCGGCTTTGGCAAACATTTGCCACACGCGGTCGAGGTCGAGCGGCTTGCGCGGCTCCCCGTAAGAATCGCGGATGTGGGTGTGTGTGGCGCAGGGTATCAAGGCCTCGACCTGCGAGTAAGGGTCTTCGAGGAAATTGCTGATGTCCAGGTTGCATCCGGCGTAGGGCGAGTCAACACGGTGGAGAATTTCGAGAATATTCGAAGCCTTTGAGGTGATTCCGCCGTGGCTCTCAATGCCCAGGGTCACACCTTTCTTGGCCGCATACTCGCAAGCCGGCTTCATGGTTTCCACAACCCATTCAATCCCCTGCGCGTCTGTGGCGCCGGAGGGAACTTCGCCTCCGAAAACGCGCAGGTGGGACGCTCCCAGCACTTCCGTGGCATCCACCCATTTCTTGATCTTCTCCAGCTCCTCCGCGCGCGCGGCGGGATCGGGCTGGCACATGTCAGTCCCGATGGCTGCACCCGAGAAGGGGACACCGTGCTTGAAGGCGAGATGGCGCAGGCCGAAAAGGTAAGCGGGCTCCGTTGATTTCAGCCAGTACGTCGTGATGTCGACGCCGTCGATTTCGAGTTCCACGGCTTTGAGAATGAAATCCTCCATCGTCATTTTGCCGGCCTTCAAGTATTTCGCATAGGAGTACGCGCAGCAGCCGGACAGAAGCCGGGGGCGGGTGTTGGCCGTTCCCTCTCGGGGCCGGGCGCTGGCGCGATCGTCCGCAAGCAGTGCCCCCGCGGCTGCGAGCCCGGCGGCTTTCAGAAATCCTCGACGAGGCAGCGAATCATTCATGCGTGTTTTCTCCTGTTCCCAGGTGTAGACCCGCAATGGGACGGGGCTCCAGAGCGGGCCGCCGAAACAAGAAGACTTCATCAACGAACCGCAGTTACAGCGCTTGTGAACCTGCGAACTCGCCTCGCATCTGTGTCCGCGAACAAAGCCGCAGGCTATTTCTTTAGCGGCTTGATCGCAACTTCCTTGAAGAAGACGATGTCGTTGTCGCTGTGGTTCTGCAAACCAAACCAGCCTTCGTTGGGGCGCGGGCCGCGCTGCGGTTCGAAGTCGAATTTTCGCGCCGGAACGGGTTGGCCTTCGGTGTAGTCCGTCACCTTCACGCCGTTCAGGAGCACGACGGTGTGCGGGCCATCCAGGGTGATCTCCATGGTGTTCCACTCCGGCCCTGGCTTTCCCGGCTTCGCGAGCGGTTTGGTGAGTGAATAGAGCGTGCCGGTCACGTGGTACTCGTCTTCGCTGGATTTCTCAGGTTCATTATCGATTTGCACTTCATAGCCGTAATGCACGGGCATCCACTCTTCGCGCGGTTCGATGGGGATACGAATGAAGACCCCGGAGTTGTCGTTCTTGTCGCGCATGCGATAGACCACGCGGATGACGCAGTTGCCGACCTTGCCGCTAGTCCAGTAGAGCAGTCCCATACCGCCGTGAGTGCGAATCAGCCCGTCCTCAACGGTCATGTTCCCCGGGCCCACGTGCTTCCAGCCGGTCAGGTCTTTCCCGTTGAAGAGTTGCTGCCATTCGTCGGCCAGGCCGCGGCCCGGAAAGAGCGTCAGTGCCAGGACCAGGATTACCAGAATCCCTCGTCGATTCATACCTCACCTCGGGGGCTCGAATTTGGATCTCCTCAAGGCTGCCATTGTACATAGAAGAGGCTCCACATTCGAGCCTCTTCCTTCTGAAATGGCGGGAAGATCGCCTGGGGACGAATTGCCTTCTTTGGGCTTTGGGAATTGCGGGTCGGTGTCGTAGGATAACGCCTTTCCGCTTGTGAGTTGCATGGGAGGCGGTCGCGTGATTGGGCCCGCGGAGAGAATCGATTTGAGTGCTTTGGCCAAGGAATTCTGGCCGGAAGGCCGCTGACATTCGCGGGCTGGCAGCCCTGCCGCTTGCCATGACTGGCAGCCTGCCCAGAGTTGCATCGCAACGTACCCAGAGGAGGTTCAAATGGCGAAGAAACCCATCGGTGCAAAGGTGTGGATCATTCCTGACAGCTACCTGCCGGAGCAAAGCACCGGCGAGCTGAAGAGTCACGAATCAACCTGCGTTCTCAACCTGAGTTCGCGCCCCGCGAAGGTGAAGCTCACGGTCTACTTCGAGGACCGCGAGCCACTGGAAGGCTTTGAAGCTACGTGCCCTCCCCTGCGGACCGTGCATATTCGCCTGGAAAGCCTGAAAAGCCGCCGCGGCGAAGCGATCCCGGTGGCCAAGCCGATGGCCTTGAAAGTCGAGAGTGATGTGGCGGTAGTGGTCCAACACACCCGGCTCGATACCACCCAGCCGGCGCTGGCGTTGATGACCGCGATGGCATTTCCGTTGAGGTGAGGGTCTGCGGGCCGCAGCCCGGGGTGAACAGCGAAAGGGGAAGTAGCTCCGCCCGGGGCGGGTGAAGGGGCTGCCTTTGTCACTTATGCTGAATCCTGAATCCTAAATCCTGCCTGTTCTGGAGAGTTCGTGTTTGCACGGAAGATTCGCGTCGAAATCGTCAGTCCCGAAGGTCGGCGTGCTTGCCCCCTCGGTTGGCTGGACAGTTTCTGCATGCGCAGCTTCACCGGGCGTGGCGACTTTGACGAGACTCTTCCCGTGGCGGAGGGTCTGGTGGAGGTAAGCTTCCAGGTGGACGCGGACCGACTGCGGGCGGATATGGAAGACTGGCTGACGAGGAAATTCGGAACAGGCAAGCTCATCAAGCTGACCCTGACCGAAGTCAAACTCCCTTGAGGCAGTGTTGGGGAAATCTCCTGGCGCACCGGGTATGGAACGCCGGGCGTTCCCTCAGGAGGCTTCGACGACTTTGATGGTGAGCATTACCTTGTCATCGACGTGCGTCCCTCCGCGGGAGAATTGCGCCACATCATCGCACACCTTCAACACGATCTCTTTGGCCTTGAGTTCCACGACTCGGCTGACGCTGGCGACGAGTCGTTCCGAGCCAAACTCCTCGTTTTGCGTGTCCATGGCCTCGGTAATGCCATCCGTGCACAGAACGAGGGTGTCGCCGGTCTGGAATCTCACGTGGCCGCGATCGTACTGAGCATTCTCGAACAAGCCGATGACCATGCCGCCCTCGGTGAGCTGGAGGGGCTCCTTGCCGGGGCGTACGATGACCGGAGGAACGTGCCCGCAGTTGATGTAGTGAATAGCTTTCCGCCGCGTGTCGATCAGCCCTAGGAACATGGTCATGTACTTTTCGCCCCGTGTATCGGTCAGGATCATGCGGTTCACGGATTCGGCGATGTCGTTCAGGGAGTGCAAGTGCAGCACCAGGGCCCGCAGGGTGGCTTGGAGGTTCGACATCACCAGGGCTGAGCTGATGCCCTTGCCTTCCACGTCCGCGATGACCACCAGCAGCGTGTGCGGCCCCAGACTCAGGAAATCGTAGTAGTCGCCACCCACTTCGAAACAGGGTTCATTGAGGACGGCGATGTCGAAACCCGGGACGACGGGCGTCGTCTCGGGCAGCAGGCTGCGCTGAATGCCTCGGGCCAGAGCCACATCGCGCTCCAGGCGTTCTTTCTCCAGTAGGTCGCGGTGAAGCTGGGCGTTCTCGAGACTCAGCGCCATGTGTCCGGAGAGTGTCAGCAGGAAGTCCGTGTCTTCCTCCGTGAAGCTTCCCTGAAGTTTGTTCAGGAGTTGCAGGGCGGCAATGATCTTGCCGGCCTTGTTTCGTACGGGCAGAGTCAGGATGTTCCGCGTGTGGAAACCCGTGCGCTTGTCCACGGCAGGATCGAAGCGGGGATCGGCGTAAGCATCGGGGATGTTGACGATCTCACCAGTCTTGGCGACGTGACCGGCAATTCCTCGGCCCAGCGGAAGGCGGATTTCCTGTTTCTCCAAACCATGGGCGATGAGCGACCAGATCTCCTCCGTTTTCTCATCCACCAGGAAGAGCGTCCCGCGTTCGGCCTTCGCGAGGGTCTTTGCCACCTCCAGAATCCGGCCCAGGAGTTCGGAAAGATCCAGCGTGGAGTTGAGCGCCTTGCTGGCTTCGACCAGGAACTGCAGCTTGTCCAGGTTGTGTTGCGCGGCACTGAACAATTCCGCGTCCCGCAGGGCCACGGAGGCAAGCCGCGCGTGCAGACGGAAAAGCGCCAACAGGGATGGCTCCGGGGCTTGCGCGCAGGCCAGAACAAGCACGCCGAAAGTCTTGGTTTCTCCTGACAGCGGGTAGGCGGCGAGAAAGCGGAGCTGGTTTTGCTCCGCCCATTGAGCTACTTCGTCTCCACCCGCGGCGTGGCCCTCATAGACCTGCGGCAGCTTCGCTTGCACTGCTCTTCCCAGCAGTGAATGGCTTGCGGATGTGTCGTGCAGGGAGATGGGGAACGCAGGAGCTCCGGCTGAGGCCGCGAGCGACAGGCGCGCCTGGCCAGAATCCAGGCGCCATATTCCGGCCACCGCCATCGCGTAATGATTTACGAGACGTTTGACCAGCGCATCCATGACCCCATGGGGGTCGAGGGGCGTACAGAAATCGCAACTCAGTTCGTCAATTTCCCTGACCAAGTCCATGAGTAATCGCTCCTGGGCGGCTCGTGAAGGGCGGTTGTTCTTGTGACGTTCGTAACGCGTACCCTAGGCCCTTGAGAGGGTGGCGTTACACGCGAGGAAGAGCAATATATAGCTTCTTTGCGCTTGGTGCAAACCGGTTTTCGACGCTGGCGAATCCGTTCGTTCGGAACCCTGATTCTACCCGCGATTGGAGATCTTGTTGAGTTTGGGAAGGAGGAAGTGGATAACTCGGGCGAACCCGGGATTACCCACTTCCCCAGGTAGTCAAAAGAATAGAATTACGGAATTAGACGCTGGCACGACCTCAAAGGTTGCACCTTTTTTTGTGAGCCCCGCGAGCGGCGAGGGAGTTTGGCGTAAAGCCCGAGAGGGTGTGGAATAATCCCCAACGACCCTTCTCAGCGAAGAGTCCGATTTCTGGACTCCGATGGAGTCCATCGGACTCCAGACTTCGGAGACGCGGAGGCGCAGAGATTGGACTCAGGCCCTTTCCTCTGTGTCTCGGCGCCTCTGCGGTGAAGGTAGGTATTTCTTCAAAGCATCTAAGCTAGGAGGAAAGGGCTTCCCAAAAGCCTCCCTCAGGCCCGGTGAGTTCGTCCGCGCGGGGAAGGTGGTTTATAATGCCTGCTTCGCGGTCAGGATTCATCGGAGGTCTGAGCGCATAGGGACATCTCACCATGAGCTATATTGTTACTCCTTTCCAAGTCAGTTCCCGGGGACTGGCGGAGCCCGTCAAGGTTCGATTCGTGCACTTGTTTCCCGCCATCGCCACTCGTCACAGCGATACCATCGATTGCGTGTTTCTTGTCGAAGGACAGCACAGCACGGTATCCATTTCCTGCGCGGCGCTGACTGAACTGCGCGAGAGAGACGGAAAGTACTTGCGGGACCAACAACTCGCGGAGATTGCGGCTCTCGCCCTGCGCCGTACGTTGGAGCGCGGCTACGACGCCACCCAAGCCGAGCTCTTTATTGACAAAGACCAACTCCACGCGCTCGGCCAGGAATTGGGTTTTCTCTAGCGTCCTGAGTCAGAAGTGTGCTGACAAACTCTCCCCCTTGCGGGCGACCGTTCCACAGCCCCGTCAGGGGCGCAAGATCGTAGCCCAGGGTCTCTTTTGACCCGCCCTGCGCGGGCGCAAGCCCTGGGGGAGAGAGCCCTCACCCCGCCTTCTGCACCCCTCTCCCGCGCGGGCGGGAGAGGGGACGGGGGTGAGGGAGGGTTCGCTTACCCACGGCTGACGCCGTCGGTTACCTTCTTTCGCCCCGATGCATCGGGGCTGACTTCATCAACGAACTTCTGATTCAGGACATTACTCTATGCTTCTCGCTTGCCGGCCGAGTGCCAATTCCAGGCGCTCTGAACGATGGCTTCTAGTCCGGGGTGCCGCGGTTTCCAGCGCAGAGCCTTGCCCGCCTGGCTCGCATCGGCGACCAGTACGGGCGGATCACCCGCGCGGCGTGGTCCTTCGCGAACCGGCACAGGGCGGGGTGAGATTCTTCCCACGGCGTTGATGACCTCGCGCACGGAGTGTCCCTGGCCTGTGCCGAGGTTCAGCGCCAAGCTCGGGCCGTCGCGGGTCAGATACTCCAGTGCCAATACATGGGCTTCGGCCAGGTCTGTGACGTGGATGTAGTCCCGAATGGCCGTGCCGTCCGGCGTGGGATAATCGGTGCCGTAGATCTCCACGTAAGGAAGCCGGCCGAGCGCGGCTTTGACGACCAGCGGAGTGAGGTGGGTTTCAGGATCGTGCTCTTCGCCCAGCTCGCCCTCCGGATCCGCTCCGGCCGCGTTGAAATATCGCAGTGCGACCCATCCCAATCCGTAGGCGTTGCCATACCACTGGAGAGCGCGTTCCATCATCAACTTGGTCTCGCCATAGGGGTTCACAGGGCGTGTGGGGTGATCCTCCGGGATGGGAACCTTCTGCGGATCACCGTAGGTGGCCGCGGAGGAGGAGAAAACAATCCGCTTCACTCCCACCTCCAGCATGGCGTCCAACAGGCGCAGCGTGTTGACCACGTTATTCCAAAAGTATTTCCTCGGCTCCCGGATGGATTCACCCACCAGCAGACTCGCTGCGAAATGCATGACTGCTTCGATACGCTCGTCTCTCAGCAGCGCCGGGAGCAGTTGCGTGTTACCAAGGTCCCCTTCGACGAACCGTCCCCACTTCACCGCCCAGCGATGGCCGGAGCTGAGATTGTCCACAGTAATGGGCTCGTGCCCTGACTTCGCCAATGCCTTGGCAGTATGACTTCCGATATAGCCCGCCCCGCCCGTCACCAAAACCCTCATGCGGCATCCTCCCTGGGTTTCATGAATGCTGCTTCAAACCTTGCCTGGGAACATAGCGCGTCTGCGTCGCGCTGTGCAACTCCGAATTCCGGCGCGGCTTTTTCGTGATGCGGGAGCGGCCGGGGGCAGGGAAGATCGGAAAACCCGGAGGATCAGCTTTCGGATTGCCCGAGAAGCAAAGCCAGATTTCTTAGGATGCGATCGACGTGTGAGCCCCGCCAGTAGATGTGGCCGCAGCCCGTGCAGCGGAAGAACTCTTCATAGATCCGGAAAACTTTGGGATCGACGCGGGATTCGACATCGCGTTTTTCCACCCGGGCAATGCGGGAATTGCAGAGCGTGCACCGGGTCCAGAGCGCAGAGTGCGTGTCCAAACCAAAACGCTCGACCAGCTCGCGCAATTGCTCCGGTGGGAATTCACTCTTCAGGCTGTGGACGTTCGCGATGTTCGGGAAGCGCTTCTGGAGGTCACCCCGCGTCAGCACCACTCGGGCGCTCTGCCGCGCGATTTCGAGGAGGTGCGTTGTGCTCATGTCGCGCGCATACCACGTATCGTACCCCAGCAGGCGCAGGAGTTTCGCCAACCGCCCAAGCATTCGATCCGCAGCGAATTGGATCTCTGAGGAATCCATGGGGCGACCCGCAAGCTCCGCCGCCGGCAAGGCTGCCGCGAGATTCGCGAGTGTCTATGCTTCCGATCGCATCGAGTCTTTTCCCCACGCGCGGCCATTGGGAAAAGCCACAGCACGCCCGGAATGACCAGCAGGCGCCGGTAGCGGGGTTTCCGTAGCAGGGCTGCCTGCACCTTCCCTATTCATGCCCACGGCCGCGGCATTCTAACATGCGTGCAGACCGCGAGTCAGGAACACGCGCCGCTGTGGACTCCGACGCAAACGAACCTGCGGACAGGCGCTTCGAAAGGAGGGGAGCCTGCCCGGACCGCAAAGGTCAGGGGCCGTTTCTCACCAATCTCAGTGGAGAGTACTGAAAAAAGAAAGACCCGTCCGGCTCAGGGCTTATCAGGCAGGATTGTGGGGTTGCTAATTAAATCCCGGACGGGTCGGTGGGCTTGTTGGTAGCGTTTACGGCAATTCTGCCGTTCTGTTTCCTCCTACCGAAACTCGCAATTCAGGAAATCCTGCCGCCAGGAATCGGGCTGATCTCAGGGTCGGGCGCTATCCTCATTGACCCAGCGCGGAGCGCCTTTCTCGACCTTTGCCCGCCTTACTTTCACCCTGGAGCGTCGAGCTAGCCACCCCAAGTGGCCTTGTCCCCTTGCTCGCGCTGCCCTCCGCCTCGCGCAGGCGGCAGAACCGGCAGGATTCCGACACAACTTCGTGTCATGGACTGAGAACCGCTCAGTCTTCTGCTTGGTCCCTATATCAAGATACCCTACTTTACAGGAGTGTCAAGGGAATCGGGCCATCCAGGGCTTTTTTCTTACATTTGTGTTAAGATTTAGGCTGATTGGTCATCAGGAGGCCTACGCATGAGCATCGGCACCCGCATCATTCAGCTTCGGAACCAGCAGGGCATGACCCAGCGGGACATAAGCGAGCGCACGGGTTTGGCCGGTTCGTATCTTTCGCGCATTGAGAACCGCCATCTTGAGCCGCGCCCGCACACGTTGCGTAAGATTGCGAAAGCCCTCGGCGTTCCTATGAGCGAGCTTTTTCAGGAACGCTCCGCCGAACTCGGGACCTTGCAGTGCGTCATCACCACATCGGGGCACTGCGTCATGGACCTGCTGCGCTCCAGCCGCGGCAAGTCTGCCGAGCCCCGCGGCGAAAGTTTCAGCCCGCGCCAATTGCAGTTGCTGCGCATGGCCAGTTACTTGATCCAGACGGCCGACGCGCGCCTCCTCGATTCCCTCGACGTGCTGCTCAGTGCTCTGCTCAACGCAGATCAGCACAAGCTGCCCGTACGCGAGAATACCCTCGTGCCCTCGGTGGGAGAAGCGGCGCCGCCGGTCCACTAACGGCTGACTTCCAGCGTTCGCTGGAAGCGCTTTCCGTCGCGCCTTCCACCTGCTTTGAGACGGCGCCACGTCACGGGCCTCTGCAGTTTCCACCTCAGTGGAGCGGGTTTTCCCCCCGCACGCCGTCCGCCCCAGAGCTCACCGTACCGCCACAGGAAGTTCGATCGTCGCCGTACGGGAGTGCGCTATCTCGCTGCCGGCCCGGCCAGGGAGGGTGCAACGGGGAAGGTGTAGCCCGGGGTGGATGGCGGGGAGAATTTCGACTCGAGGTAGGTGATGGGGATGTCGTAAAGCAGCACCTTGGGCGAGTGGCGCAGGCTATCGTGGATGAAGCAGACGTGCGTGCACCAGCACTGGTCGTGCACGATGGCGTTCAATTCTTCCGCGCGCGTCTGGGCCTGCCAGAAGCGCTGGAAGTCGCAGCCGTAATCGCGCAGGTTGGCGAGCTTGCCGCGCAGCTCGCAGGACCGCACGTCGCCGTTGTAGTCGATCACGATTGAGGTCCCGCCGGCGGTGCAGGGCATGGGCCAAGGATGGGGCGAGGCAATATTCTCAAGCTGGATTTTGTTGTGCAGCGCGAGCGTGCCCTGGTAATAGACCTGCGCGAGTGTCCGCCCCAGGCCGGTGCGACGCCGGAAGACCTGGTCCGCGTAGTAGTGATAGACCGCCTGCAGCTCTCTGTAGAGGGCCGCCAGGCGTTCCGTGGAGATCTGTTTCACCGCCGCATCCTGGGCGTTGCCGCGGATGATGTTGAAGTAGTGACCGTCCACCGCACAGTTCACCTTTACGAACTCTGCGATCGCCATCACGTGGTCGAAATTCTCGGCGCAGATCACGGTGTTGACGTTTACGCGCAGCTTGGGGAATTTCCGCCGGCAGGGCTGAACCGCTTCGAGGGTTTCAAGCGTCTTCGTGAAATTCCCAGGCACGGCACGAATGGAATCCTGCATGGCGTGGAGCCCGTCCATCGCTACATTCAGGTCGAGTTGTAGCGCGGGGTTCTCTTCGCAAATGCGTGAAACCCACTCGGCCGTGCGCGCGGGCAGCAGGCCGTTGGTCGGCAGGTTCACCCAGCGGACTCCGTTGTGGGTGTGAAAAAGATGGATGATGTCGATGAGTTCGCGCCGCAGCATCGGCTCGCCGCCCGAAAGCCAGAGGTCTGTGAAAGGCGGCATGCTCAGCGAGAGCCTGCGGATTTCATCCCAGGTGAGGTCGCCATGCTGGTTCAGTTCTTGCCAGTAAAAACAGGTCCGGCATTTGGCATTGCAGACGGACGTGACGAAGAAGATTACCGTGCCCAAGCGCTTCTTCCGCCCCAGGGAATGATAGATCTTCACCAGATCCGATTTGTAGTTGGTTCCCATGTTCCCGCGAGCGCCCCGGCAAGCGGGATTGTATCAGAGTTCGGGCGGTGCGGCGCAGCAAGTCATCGGGTCACTCGCGGTCAATAGACGATGTCCACTCCCAAAGCGAAGAAACGATGCTGGATGCCCGCATAGTCGCCGAACAGCGGCGACGCGACATTGTTATACACATCGCGGAAATTCCCATGGTTGGTCAGGTTGTAGACTCGGATCGAGCTGCGCACGGTGTGGTTTCGCACCCAGGGGAGAAGGGGGACCCGGAAATCCTTGGAACCCTGCATATCGAGGGAAAGGAACGCCGGGAAGCGGCGACTGTTGGGAGGTTCCACGTAATTCTGCAGTACATCGAAGGTGGAATAAGGGAAGCCCGAGTGCCAGTCAAGCAGGGGGCTGACGGTGACCTTCCAGGGAACCTTGAAACGACCCCAGGCTACCAGGCGATGGGGGACGTTGGTGGGCAGTGTGGCGGTGGAATTCGGGCGAATGACCGGCCCTTCGTAAGGAACGTAAACGGATGAGAGCGTATTCAGGTCGCCGCGGGCTCGGCTGTTGACGTAGGAGATGTTGATATTCGCCTTTTCAGAGGGTCGCACGCGGAGCGTGGCCTCCAACTCGTGGTAACGCGAGCCGCCCCGATTCGAGAGCAGCAGCACCGCATCGCTGGGCGAGAGAATCTGCGGATCGGCAGTGAACTCGTTATGCGTGCGGCTGGAGAGGTAGCTGATTCGGGCGATCACGTTCGGACGTAGCTCCTGGTCGAATTCCGCGTTCCAGGTGACGTTGTACGGCGTGCTTCCGAGTTCCTGGCCCGAGGGAACGGTCTCATTGCCTTTTTCGTCAAACTTCGCGTAGAGGTTGCGGTAGACGATGGGAGGACCGAGCGGTACCCCTTGGGTGTCGAACAGGGTCACCTGCCGCGTGGGATTCTGCGTGAAATCCCCGGCGAGAAGCGGCAGCCGGTCATAGAAGACGCCGACGCCGCCACGGAAGATGGTCCTGCCGCGTTGGCCGGGCGAAAAGGCGAATCCTGAGCGCGGCGAAATAGCTGCGCTTTCGCCGAGTGTCTGGCCGGAGAGCCGCAGTCCGTAGTCCAAGGCAAGATGATCATTGAAGGTCCAGTGGTCCCCGACAAAGCCGGCGAGTTCGGTGTCTTGCGTGCCGAGCTGGCCGGCGGGCGCGAAGTCGATTTGCCCCGCCAGCGAGCCGTCGGTCCGGAGCAGTTGCACCGGGTGCGAAAGACTGGTCCCGGTGTAAGACCGATGAACGACATCTCCCCCCGCCTTGAAAGCGTGCCGGCCGTGCCACTCCTTGCGGGCGAATAGGTAGCTCTGCTGGATCTGCTGCTGGGTGCTCGAGCGCGTCCAGGCATTGAAGAAGTTACCCAGCCAGCCATTGGGAGTCACCAGCATATCCTGTGATCCTTGGCCGTGCGAGTAGCTGTCAAACTGCGTAAACTGCACGAGCGTGGTCAGGATTCCGCCTCCGATGAACAGATAGTGATCGTTGCCTCCGAGCGAATAGCCGCTCTGGCCATAATCGGCGGAGGCGGTTTGCATAATGAGGGAGTTGATGTTGTCAAACTGCCGCCGCTCCGGGAACACCTTGGCGTTGAAGCTGGCCAGATGTCGGGGGGAGAAGACAAAGAAGAAATCCGTGAACGATTCGAATCCCTGCTTCTTAGTCTCGTTGTTCGGCCAAGCCAATCCCCTGACGGGCTGGCGGCTGAATACGTACATGAAGGACTCGGAGAACGTGAGTTTGTCCCTCCAGAGTGGCCCCGTGAAGTAAATGCGCGGCGTGTCGTCCTGGATGCCCACCACCTGCCCGCTGCGGATGCGCGGCGTGGGTACGAAATCATTCAGCTCGAAATCCCATCGGTTCGACGGGGCTTTCGTCTGCACGGTCGTGAGCCCGCCCGAGAATCTTCCATACTCGGCTTGGTAGGCGCTCTTGAAAACATCCACCGATTCCACAGCGTCGATGGGAACATCGATGGAGAAACTGCCGGTCACCGGGTCGACCGTCTCGGCAGAGTCCACCAGCAGCGTGCCCTGGTTCTCGATGGCTCCCTTGATGGCGATTCTGCCATCCGGCGTGCGGACCACGCCCGGAACCAGCGGGAGCGCCGCTTTGAACTTTTGCTGGACCAGTGGCAGGGTGCGTAGTTGCTGACTGGTGATGATGGCAGGTGGAGCCGCCGTCTCCGTAGTGACTTTGGGGGCTTGGGCGGTAACCTCGATCTTCTGACGGACAATGACCTCAGGAGGAAGCGTGACTTGGAGGGTCGGGGCCTGGGTTTCAGTGACTGGAATATCATTCTGACCCACAGGTTCGTAACCCACTGCGGCGCAGGTCAACTGATAGCTGCCCGGGATCAGCCCGGTAAATTCGAAGTCCCCTCGTTCGCCGGTGGTCAGGGGTCGCCCCTGTTCAGGCAGGGTAGGGCCCGCCAAAGTGCAGACGGCGCCCGCGATGGGAGCGTTGTTCTGGTCCACAACCTCCCCGCGCAGAACTTGGGTCTCAGGAAGCGCCCCTCGGGCCGCCAATGGTGCGTTCAATACAACTAGCAGGGCCAGACTGATAGGCCTTAGGCATGAATTATTTTGGGGCATCAATCACTTGGATGCATGAGTTTTGAATATGCCAACCCATTATACTCTGAAATGGTCCGATGACGCCACCCCACCTGTGAAGCCACCTGAGGTGGTCCCGACCTTGCGCCGGGTTCTCCGCCTAAATTGCAGAAACCCAAGGGCTTAAGCGAAAAGATTTCTGCGCCCTCGCCGTCCTAACAAAACCTCGCCCGGAAACAAGGCGAGGCGCACGCCCTCCGCGAGGTTTTCTCAACCTCCGTGCGCAACCGTCGATATATGCAGCGAGGCTGCAACGCATGAGGAACTGGGCGACGTTCATGGCGGGTTGTGCCAGCCTCCTGCTGGTTGCCTTCGCCTCGAGGGCTGAGCCGCCGCCCGGGGAAATTCCCTTCGAGCTTTACCCCGGTTACACCATCGTGGCAGAAGGTGAGATCGGTTCTCTGAAGGGGCTTCGCTTTCTGATTGATACCGGCGCCATGCCCTCCGTCGTAGACGAGAGAATCGCTCATTGGCTGCACCTCTCCGGCGAAGCTGAATCCGTGACGGTGTTTAGCCGGAAAGTCAAGGGGCAGCGCGTGGTGTTGCCAAGTCTGAGATTTGGACCGATCCAGGCAGAGTCGCTGCGGGTTCTCGTGCGAGATCTCACTTTCCTCGAAGAAGAGGTGGGCACTCGCGTTGACGCCATGCTCGGGTTGGACGTTCTCGGGTCACGTTCCTTCATCATCGATCTTCCGGCCCGCCGCATCTTTTTCGCTCCTCAATCCCCGCCGAACACCGTACGGGTCCCCCACTCCCACCTGTGGTGCTTGGTCGTGAAGGCTGAAGTTCAGGGCTGTCCTGTCCGCTTGCTGGTCGACACGGGGTCGAGCGCGTTGATCCTCTTCAGGAAGCGCATTCGAGGTCGCTTGCCTGAGTTGCGGGTAATCGGTGAGGGGATCATCTCCAATATGGGTGGCAGAACGCGAGCGCAGCAGGTCTCCCTGCCTTCTATCCACCTGGGAGATACTGAGATTTCGAACCTCGATGCCTTACTGATGGATGCGCCGGCTGCCAAGGCACTCAACGTTGACGGCTTGTTGGGTGTGGGGTCGTTGGGCGCCCGCCGCATCTCCTTCGACTTCGAGCGGAACAGGCTCACTTGGGTGCACTGACACTCGCCCCACATTAGGACTCTGCCAAAACAACCTGGATCGACCCGACGCTGTGTCCGACCCTGTGCGAGAATCCTTCTTTCTGGACGCTTGGTGCTTGACGAAGTCCGCCCATCAGGAGCAAGCTTGGAGTGTTCCAAAGCCCGGCTGCTGCCAATTTGGTGCGGAATAACCCCAGGTTCGATCTGTGCCTTTCCGGCCCGGATGGTTTATATTCCTTGAAGCTTTCGAGACCCAATTCCTTCTTTATAGTTCTCAGCGCGCTTCTCTGCGCGCTCTCCACCCTAGCCGCCGCGCAGGTCGGTCCTGCCTCCTGGCAAGGCACTTTGCGCGACGCCAGGGGAAACGTCATGGCTGACGCGCAGGTTGAACTGCGTGAAACCTGGTCGGGTCGTACCTTCACGACTACCACCGATGCGCAGGGGGCATTCAGTTTCCGCGAATTACCTGCTGGAAATTATGCTGTGGGCGTCCGCTGGGGTGGCAGGAGGACCACAGCGCGCGAGTTGCTGGCCATTCGAACCGGAAACCATCTCACCTCTTCGGTTCAGATTGCCTCGGCGGGCGGATGGCTGGTTCTCCAAACCTTTTCGGGTGGAGACCCGATACAGGCGAGCGGGGGGGAACACCTCTCCAGCCGGCAAGTCTCTGAACTTCCCCTGAACAAGCGCGACTTCAGTCAACTGTTGCTGCTGGCTGCCGGCACCATGACGGATACCAACGGCTCTGCGAATTTCACCCAGCAATTTGCGGTGAATGGTCAGCGCGGCTCAACCGCCATGTTTGCCATGGATGGCGTGGATACGACCGACCCGGAATTGGGCGGCGCCACCTTTTCGAACTTCAACGTAGACGCGGTACAGGAAATAGAGTCACGCTCCGGCGTGATGCCCCCGGAAATCGGCCATGGCGCTGCGGGCTTCACGAACATCAAGACCAAGGCAGGGACGAATCTGTTGCATGGCTCGGTATTTGAATTTGTGCGCAATGCCGCCTTCGACGCACGCAATTTCTTCGACCGTCGAACCCTGGCGAACCCCGGCCGCATCCCGCCCTTCGTCCGAAACGAATTCGGCTTCGCTCTCGGTGGGCCGGTGACGCTTCCGGGGGTCTACCAAGGCCGCGATCGCACCTTTTTCTTCGGGCAGTACCAGGGCTTCCGCCAGGTCCTCGGGACCACGCAGGTGCTCTCCGTGCCGACCCCGGAGGAGCGCCAGGGGATGGACACCACGGCGTTTCCCGATGACACGCTCTTCGTGCCCGTCAATCCGCAGGTGGCGCCCATCCTGGCGGCCTATCCCGCACGCAATGATCCCGAAGGGCCCTTCGGGCCGCGCACTTACGCTACCTCCTCCAAGGTCTCGACGGACACGAACCAGTTTTCCGTGCGCGTTGACCATCGTGCTTCCGATCAGGGCCAGTTCTTTGTGCGCTTCAATCTCAACAACGTGAACGGCCCGCTGACCAATCCCAGCCAGTCGGCCATCGATCCGAGCTTTGCCGTCAACTTTCACGACCACCAGCGCAACCTGGCGCTGAACTACACGCGCACGGCCTCGCCGCACTTCACTTCCGAGACCTCGCTCGGCTACATCCGCAGCACGCCGTTGTTTCTTTCTCTCAATCACACGCAGCCGGCAATGACTTTCGCCGACGGTCTCTACGAGCCTTTTAACTCGGCTGCCGGGACCGCCACGGGCGCTTATGGAAACCTCTACCAGCTTCGGCAGAACTTCATCTATGTGCACGGAGCCCACACGCTGAAATTCGGGGCGGAGATCCGCGTCAACCGCGACGCGACGATCTTCGCGACGAACCCCAACGGCCAGTACACGTTCGGTGGGGGCGCCGTGTACGCCGCGGGAGAGATTCCCTCGGCGAGCGGCCAGCACGATATTCACGCGGGCGATCCGCTTCCGGACGCGCTTACGGGATTCCTTACCGGTGTTCCCTTCTGGTACGGCACCACGGTGCCCGCGGCCATCACGGCGCGCGGCGATCACTTTGATGAGGCCAGCGTTCGGCGCGAGGCCTACAACTTCTATTTCCAGGACAACTGGAAGGTCACGCCGCGGTTCACGCTCGAATATGGGCTGCGTTACGAATTGAACAGCCACATCAAAGAAAGTGCGCGGCGTACCTCGGTGGTCCGCATTGTGGATTCGAATGGGAGGTCAGTGCCGGCCTGGGAACCCGGAGCCCGGGAGATACTGCTTCTCAACCCGCAGCCGCCTTATGAGCTGGACTTGCACGGGTGGGGACCGCGGGTCTCCGCGGTGTGGCGAGCCACCAGCAGCACAGTGCTGCGCGTGGGGGGCGGAATCACCACGATTCTCCCCAATCTCTGGTGGGATAATTTCGTGACCGGCGGTTTTCCCTATGTCGTCAATCCGAGTATTAGCGCTCTGCCGGGTGCTCCCGTGCCCTTTGAAAACACCGTGCAGGCCTTCCAATTGCCGCCCGTCTACACTACCGCGGGTCAATTAGTCTTTGCCGCGGGCAGCACACGCGACGTAGCGCCCAACACGGAGGTCGATGTGCCGCGTTTCCAGGCTGATCTCACCGCGCTGACACCCGGCCACCAGCCGCAAATATTCTCGGTGTTTGGAATGGCCCCCACTTTCCGCAACGGTTACATCGCCAGCTATACGGCCGGGGTTGAACGGGCCTTTAGGGATGTGAGTTTCAGTGCCTCCTACGTGGCTACTGTGGGCGTGAAGCTCGCGACCGTCTCCATCCCGAACGGTTATACCGGCGCCTCGCCGCAGTTCGCACCCTTTACGCAGTTCGATTCTTCGGGCCAGGTCCTGGGGGGTTACGGGCCGGAGTTCCTCCTGGGGACGCCCGCCCACTCCACCTATCACGCCCTCCAGGTTTCCGCGTCCAAAAACTCCGCGCGCCTCGGATTGGGTTTTCAATCGAGCTACACCTTCAGCAAATCGCTCGACGATACGAGTTCCGTCATGGCCTCCGGCGGAGGCACGGGGACCATTATCCAGGCCGCCCCGCAAGACCCGCGGAATCTCAGCGCCGAAAAGGGGCCTTCAACCTTTGACATCGCGCATGTGTTCGCGGCCAGCGTGATCCAGGCACTGCCTTTCGACCGCGTGAGCTTTCTCCGCCCCTTGGGAAGAAAGTTCACCTCGGGCTGGCAGGTGCTCAACATCACCACACTCACCAGCGGCTCTCCCTTTTCGGTCTATTCGGGGATTCAGCAGACCGGCGTGGGCACCAACAGCGCCGACCGGCCCGATCAGGTCGGTACACCGGTCTTCTCCACCAGCCGCAAGATTCGGGAGGACTACTTTGGCCAGGGCGCCAACAACCCCTCCTTCTTTTCGATCCCCATTGGCGTTCCCGGCGGCACGGGGCCCAACCAGGGCCGCTTCGGAACCCTGGGGCGGAATACCTTCCGCGCACCGGGCTTCCATAATCTCGACTTCGCCTTGATCAAGGATACAACCTTCGGCAGCCGCAAGGGTTCCGAGCCCGCGACCCTGCAGTTCCGCGCCGAGTTCTTCAACGCCTTCAACCTCGTGACCTTCGGCTTGCCCGTAAACATCTTGCGCGGTTCGGGCTTTGGTGTCATTAATCACACCGCAGGCACTTCCCGCCAGATTCAGTTATCACTGAAATTGCTTTTCTGATTCCACCAGACGGTTTCCTGCGGCCGTGCGCGGGCGAGAAAAGCGTTCGCCGTCGTAGGGGCGGACCCCTGCCTACCGGCAGGCAGGTCGTGTCCGCCCGCCCCGTCCCTGCGCGCGGCTGGAGCCATTTCAGCCTTCTCCCAGGGGAGAAGGTGGTCCCGCCAAGCGGGACCGGATGAGGGGTCTCGGACACACCCGGGGGGAGGGCGGGGGTCCACCCACAACCTGGATTCCCGCTGGAGCCTGCCCCGACTCCGACGGGGGGGACCTGTCCCGATGTTCGTTATCGGGATGCGCCACCGGGGCCGGTTACTGCATCCCGGGCCTTAGGTGGTCCCTGTATATACAAAGGAAGTCCTCGATTTCGTACGGCTCAAGATCGCCGAGTGCCTTCGGCAACGCGCGTGGATCAAGCGGGTCCGCTCGCCAATCTAGACCCAGAGCACGGGCGCCGTCGCGTGTCCCGCTGTGCAAGTAAACGCGCTCCGGCATCAGATGAAGGGAAGCACCGATGCGCAATGCTGTGTCGTAGTAATAAAGGCCGCCCAAGTTCCGAATACCGTTCAGGTGTTCTGTGATCAGGTTGTGGAGTTGGTCAAACGAATCGCACCGGCGCAGTTCTTTGGCAGAATCCAAAAGAGCCCTTCTTGCCTTGCGAAGCTCGGATCCCTTCAACGGCTTCTGGTGACTGAAGCGTTTTCCGCGTTCGTCTTGGGCTAGGGCAGCCCTCTCAAGCGCCTCTTCAAATGGCTGTCTGCAGAAGGTCCAGAGTTCGGCCCGAGCACGAGGGCGGTAGTGCAAAATGTAATGGCGAACCATCCCTCGCAGGGTGTGAGGTCTCTGCCCTTTGTGCCTGCAGGTTGGGTCGGGAAAGCACGGTTTCACATTTCCTCACTACGCTCGTTTACATGCGGCGAAGATCGACGTGGCACGTCCTGGAAGGCTGCGGTCTTTGTTTTCCCGGGATTCGAGCCGCAGAGATAAAGATCAAGTCTCCGCCACCTCCCCCTCTCGCGTTCTCAGGCAACTTTGTTTCCATGTGACCATCACGGCCCTTTCGATGATCCTTTTGATACTCGGTGGAACAATCGCTGGACTTTGCGACGTGAGATCCCGTGCGATATATCGTGCAATCAATGGCTTCCCGCTATCATTGTCAGGGCTGAGGCCAAGCGCCTTCCGAGCTTTGACCGTTTTTGTGCTGGCGTCCGGGATTTCGTCTTTCAAGTCCACTTCCCATTTATGGGGGAAACACGCCACGCCATCCGCAACAAAAAGGCTCGCGGGGGCTTCCGGCTTTTCATTGGCCAAGGCAAGAAGTTCCTTGGACTTGTCGATGATGTCTTTCTCGGAGTTGGTGCTGTCATAATCGAACAGCATGTAGCAGGGAATTCGGAGTTCGTTAAATATCCTAAAAAGACGATCCATTGTCATCTTGCCGCCGCATTCCACAACACTGATTCCTTGAGGATCGAAGGCACAGTTCGGAATCGCATCGGCATATATAGGTAGGCTGTATTCCTCGGTCAGGCCCTCGACAAGGATGATCTTCGATGCGAAAAATCCCTCGTTGCGGCGTGGGTTGTACGCGTGGGAATAGCGATCTCGCATGGAGGCAGGTGTCGCCGTGCCCTTGAGCTTCGGATATCGGACCTCAAGATCCTCAATCATCCTCGATACTGGCAATTGGTATGCCCTACTTACGGTCGTTCTCTTTCCGTCAATGTTCTGCAAATTGTTTTCAAGCCGGATGATCTCATCGAAATAGGCCACATCTACGAGAAGAGAGGAGTGGGTCGAGAAGATTACCTGGTCCCCACCCTTGGCAATCTTGCGGAACACGCTACGGATGGTTCGTTGCGCCTGCGGGTGCATGTAAATTTCCGGCTCCTCAACAGCGAGTATCAGGTTGCGCCGCTTCCCCTCGGGGGAGGTCGTCATGTATTCCGCATACCGTCGCAAAATTGTGAAGATGACCGCCCTTTGCAAGCCATGGCCCTTATTCTCGACTGCGTTTCTGAAACCGTCATCTACGTAAAGTCTAGGTGCACTCAGAAGGAGTTCGAGCGTCGGTGTTTCGAACTCAATCTCCAGATCGCAACCATCAAAGAAATCCCTCAGCAGAGCGTTCAGCTGCTTTTCCGTTTCGGCAATCAACGGAACGCGCTCTTCTCCGCCCACACGGTTCATTTGCTTGGATACTTCCGCGAGAATCCCGTCTATCTGGGTTCGCTTATCCTGTGTGATTGTGCCCAAAATAGCGAACAGGAGCTTTCCAAACGGGCTGCTCTTGGTTCCCTTTGATTCCTCGGTTACGTCCCGAACCGCCGGAACAAGAACAAAGAAAGGCAGCGTACCCTTCAAGACATTTGCATATCCCCTGGGGTTGTCAATCCATACGTCTTTCATGGGAATCTTGCCAGAGTGGGTCGCCACAAACTCCTGCGCCTTCTCCTTCCATTCTGCCACTCTGGGTTTTGTGGTAGCTCCCATAAAATCGGCAAAACTGATACCAGCGACAACCAATCGATCCTTGATTTTCCACCAATCGGCAATGTTCTCAGTGTTAATATTGGATTCCTGAAGCCATTCTGCTTCGGGCATCGGCTTCTTATAGTGTGCGCCTATTTCAATCTCTTCTTCGCCTTGTTCCGAACTGGATTCCGACTCGGTGGTTTTTGCGCCCATTTTTGCGGAACGGGCCATGTGGAATGTACCATCAGGTTTAAGGTATGGGCCAAGCACCTCCTTTTCCTTGTCGGTAAGATTAGTGAAGGTGCCCTCGACCCGGATTTCCAGTTTGGTGTCTTTGTTCCAAAAGGATTCCTCATTGAGAGATTTAGTGCTCGGGTTAAAAAGAAAATCCAAGCCCCTAAGCACTGCTGATTTGCCGGCGTTGTTTGCACCGACCAAGGCGTGCATCCCACCGATTTCGAGAGGGATGTCGCGACATGAGCGAAAGTTTTGTATGCGAACGTTTGTGAGCTTCATGGATAGTTCTCCTGCTCAGGACTTGTGAAACAACAACTACCTCCATGGCGCGTCGCGCCGCAGGCGACGGACACATCGGGCTTTGTGTGATGCGTGCGATCAGAAAGTTGTCGTCATGATCTCCGTGAGGTTCAGCACTGTAGCGCGGAGTCGTTCGTCAACCCCGCAGCAGTTCGTCCTTCATCGAAGACCCGCAGAGCGACGCTCTGCGCTACCCCCTCGGCCTTTAGTCCACAGTCTGGTCACCAGATGGCAGTTCCAAAACTTTGATTTCGGGCAATGAGGCTCCAATCATCCCCTGGAGGTCGCCGTACATTTGGGCGGTGTTTTCGATCACTCTGGATATCTGCTTTTCGCGCTTCGCCCAGGCCCTCTCCATCGCTCGCTTCTCCGTGCTGAGATCCTCCTGCATGGACGCGAAGGAGCCCACAATCGACTCGACGCGCTGCCTAAACTCTGGCCCCGAAAGATAGTTGTAGATTGCTTCCATCTTCGTATTCTTTCCGATTAAAGCTTTGCGGGCCTGGGCCAATTGGATGAGTCCTTCCCTCAGCACAGCGGCCAAGCCTCTCGCCGATTGCACGTCCGCCACCCAAATCCCGTCCGCTTGACCGACATGGACGATTTCCTTCGGTAGGCTCGTCGAAATGATGACCGCAATGTCGGCCTTCGCTTCGCGCTGATCATCTTTTAACTTCTCGACCCAGCCGTCGCTCCAATTCTTCGCTGTTTTGGCTTCCCAGAGTATGCTGCCGCACATCTCACCCAGATCGTTTCTGACCCCTTGGAGGACGTCGGCACCCCTCGCTCCCTTAGCGACTGGATCGATAGAGTCGAATTGAAACGCGGCCCTCAGCACCTCCTCCAAGTGGAGTTCCAAAACCTCGCCTTGCGTTTGTTGTGAACCTTGCTCGGCTTTTCTCCTCAACTCTTCGATTTGAACCTTCATCTCCGCGATTCTTTTTTCCTTTTCCGCGTCCTTCAGCTGATGCTGCTCGGCGGCCGTCTTCGTGGCTTGCTCCCAGATCGTGCTTTTCTCGGCGTCGACCTTCCTCTGTACTTCGAGTTCAAGAGTTTTCTCCCTCTCTTCGACGTCGCGAACACGTTTGAGGAGGCCGAGTTCTCGCCTCTGTGCCTGTTCAGCTTCTTTGGCCTTCTCGTCAAGCTGGCTCTTCAGATCCCGGAGTTCCACTGAAACAGCCTGCTCGGCCTGCTTCCGAGACTGCTTCTCCATGAGTGCCTTTTCACGCGCGAGTTGCTCCTCGTACTCTTTTTCCTTTGCCTTTAGTTCCAAGGCATGTTGTTTCTCGATCTTCTTTTCCTCGCTTTCGAATTCAGCTCGAAGCTTCTGTTCAATCTCGCGTGTGAAGGCTTCCGTAAGTTGTATTCTCTTTCCACAACTGGGGCAAGTAATGGACTGTTCTGCCATTGATAGCCTCCCAGATTCGGAGAGCGGCGCTGGCGGCCAACCGGCAAGCGGGACATTTAGTCCGCGTACGTTACCGCCGCGTTACAACTCCCGTATACATCTACTCGGGGGGTAAGGCAAGGGGGAAAGGGCGGGGATTGGGGACTCCAGGCTGGGGACGGGAAGACGAGGGACTGAACCAGTGAATCACTGAGTCACCTGATCGGGTCATCTGGTCATCGGGTGATCTGATGATCGGGCGATCGGGCAACCGCGAGATCGAACCTTAGCTGGTGAGCGAATCACGCGCTGGCCCGAACCCTTGGCATGGCTTGGATGTTGACAATAATGGTACTTTATATTAAGCTTATCTTATGACTTCGTTGGTCTGTCTTGCCGAAACGATGACCACGGGGGACCGCCCGGTGCCACTCGCCGAAATGCACTCCTATCCTACGATGTTACTGAAAAGACAGATACTTGTGGGCTTTGAGCGGGCAGATTCCGTGACCTCCCTCGAAAACCAACTTGTTGAAATGCCAGCCCTTAGCCGAATTGAGGGTTCGGCCGGGGTTGCGCAAAAAAAAGATGTTAAAAAACGACGAGCGAAGCCATAATGTCGTTTAGAATCAATAGGGGTTTTTGGGAAATCCTACGATATCGTTGACAGATAGGGAGTTATCTAAATCCATGATAGCATAAATAGATTCAACATGTTATAGCGAACAGCGCGAGCGCCTCTTGCGTATCCTACAATGTTGATGAAAACAAAGTAGTTAACGGCTGAACCCTACGATGTTGTTGAAAAAACGGGAGTTAGCATTTAGGAGTCAGGAGTCCGGAGTGCAGGGACTGGGGACGGGCGCGGCGACCCCCTCACCCGGTCCGCCGCTTGCGGACCACCCTCTCCCCCACGGGGGCGAGGGCTGGAGCGAGCGAATAGGATCCAGCAGTCACGAGCCGGGGCCCGCACAAAGCGCCCAAGTGCCTACTCCCCACGTCCAGGGGGGATGTGGCAGAAGTCCAGGGTCCGGGGACAGAATTCGTTGGGTCGGGCCGGTGAGTCCTCGGCCGAAGCCTTTTGGGCGCAGGCTAAGTGCCCCAACTTGGCCGAACGCCATTCGGCCCTACTCAGATGAACAGCGGCACTTCCTCGCCGCTGGCATCCAACTCCGTGTCTGCGGGTTCGGGCGAATTGCAGCACGCCAGGAGGGCAACCGCCAGACTCCCCAGCAACAACAGTCCGGGATGGCGGCCAGCCCAATCGAGCCAGCCTATCCCGCCTTGCGGCCGGATTCCCTCAGTGCCCGCTTGTCGTTCGCGCATCGGATTCTCGATGCCTCCCATACCTTCTATCGGCAGTTTCTTGGGGGGAATGATAGATAAATCACTGCACGCCGGCCTTGAGAATGTACCCAAGAAATAGTGAAATTCCCCTCCTCGACCGAGGGGGGTTAGGGTGTGGTCGGGTCTGGGAGCGAAGGTCAACCACCCCCTGGCCGCCCCAAGCCGGAGTCATTCCCACCCCGACGCGATCGGGGCAAGCTCCAGCGGGAATCTACTCCGCAAGCCTCTGGAGATGCGCAGTCGACGGACTGGATTCCCGCTCCCCCGCTTCCGCGGAGGACAAGCTTCGCGGGAATGACGGGCGCTTGGATGGCGTTCCATCCCAAATGACACCGCGACCGGCCTCCCCGTATGACTTGACTTGCTTTGACGGCGAGGGCGTAGAATAATCCCGTGTCTGGAGCACCCTCGGCAACAGCGGGCCGCGCTGCGTGCTGCGCTGCAATTCCTGGCGGAGCGTGGGGCACTGACCCCTGCGCTGGACGACTGGCCGAGGTTCCTCATCCGCCCGCGGTTCGAAGTCCAGAAGGCCGGGCGGAACCACAACTGCCCTTGCGGGCCGCTGAGGTCCTCATGGTTATCGCATCACAACTCCGTCCTGGAATGGTTCTGAAAATCGGCGAAGACATCTTCAAAGTCTTCGAATCCACTTACCACCTGGGGCAGGGTAAGATGCCGGGGAGCGTTCACGCGCGCGCGCGCCACGTCATGAAGAGCACCCTCAAGGAGTTCCGCTTTCGGCCGGAAGAACGGCTCGAGGACACGCAGCTCGAGAAGCACGAAATGGAGTTCCTTTACACCGACGCGGATTCCGCAACCTTCATGAACCCGGACACCTTCGAGCAGGTTTCGATTCCTCTCGAAGCCATCGGTGCGGCGACCAAGTTCCTGCAGCCTGAAATGAAGGTCCCGGTGGAGTCTTATGAAGGCCAGCCGGTGAGCATCGTCTTTCCCGAGGTCGTTGACGTGAAGGTCGCCACCACGGCGCCGCCCGTTCACCAGCAGCAAGACAACACCTACAAAGATGCGACGCTCGAGAACGGGCTGGAAATCCTGGTGCCGCATTTCATCAAGACCGGCGAGACCGTGCGCGTAGACGTGGCCACGGGGAAGTACGTCGACCGCGTCCGTGCGGATGCGAAGAGGTTTTGAGGGCGGGGAAGGCCCGTTCAAGGCCCCATTAGGAGGCGCAGCGCGGCCTGCGGCCGCAACCAAAAGTCAAAGGGCAAGGGGCAAAAGTCAAATGTCAAAGGTGAAAAGCCATCCCGCCGAAATTTGTTGCCAAAGAAGCAAGGTATTACGACCTTGATTTACAGAGTGGCAGAACGCGCGGCGGCGGGCGCTACCTGCTGAATCCCGAATCCTAAATCCGAATCCTTGCTTGGTGATCACGCAAGGTCTTGCTATGATGACGAGGGCCTAATCCATGTCGACACCTTCTACCGCCACGGGCCTGCCGGAAAAGCCGCGTTTCCAATTACAGGTGCGACCTGCCGAGACACGCGACGCGCAGGACATCTCCAGGATCTACCTGCAGGCGACGCAGGATCACCTGGCGACTTTTGAGAATTTCCTGGTCACTCCGGAGGAGCGCGACCGCTGGGTCACGGAGCACTCCGGGAAATTCCCGCTCCTGGTGGCTGAACTGAACGGGCGAGTTCTGGGCTGGGCGTCCCTCAGCCCGTATCAAGTGCGACCGCATACTGACGGCATCGCCGAACTGCTCATTTACATCGATCGCGACTACCGACGGCACGGTGTGGGCAGGGAGCTGATGCGGGCGATTCAATCCGCGACGCGCGCGCAGGGGCACTTCAAATTGATCGGGAGATTCCTGGCGCACAATGACGCCGGCCGCACCCTCTGCCGCATGACCGGTTGGAGAGAAGTGGGCGTGCACGAAAAGCACACTTGCCTGGAAGGCCGCTGGCACGACGTCGTCCTGGTCGAATACCTCATCAGGGAAAACCTCAAGTAACTCTCCGCAAGAGCTCAGCCGGTGAGAAGCAGTTGAACGTTGAAAAGTTGAAGAGTTGAAAGGAGCCGGTCCTCCGTTTCAACGTTGGGTCGGCAATTCTGGCCCGCCCTCCCCTGCCGGTCGCTTGGGAGATCTCGCAGAAGAAAAGCCCGGCGCCCCGTTTGATCCTGCTTGTCACTCTTCACTTGTCACTAGGCGCTGCCGTGTTCCGCTGGCTTCGGGTAAAGCGCGTCCAGGCCAGGTAGATCGGAATTCCCAGGAGCACGAGCCCCAAACCGATGCCGGACTCGCGCGGGCTGCGGACCAACGCGTTGATGATGATGATCAGCGCCGCGACGGTGAATGCCAACGGCAACACCGGATAGGCCCAGACGCGATAGGGTCGAGCCAACCGCGGGCGAGTCCGGCGTAGAATGACCACGGCCAGCGTGGCAGCCGCGTAGAAAATCCAACCGGTGAAGATCACGTAGGTATAGAGCTGTTTGAAGCTGCCGGTAGCGGCCAGCAAGATAGACCATGCGCCCTGAATCAACAGGGCCACGTAAGGCGTTTCGAAGCGCGGGTGAATCCGCCCCACCGCGGCAAAGAAGACGCGGTCGCGGGCCATGGCAAAGTAGGCGCGCGCGCCGCCCAGGATATTGCCGTTGGCCGCCCCGAAAATCGAGCAAAGGATCAACCCGGAAACGAATGCCGCGCCTCTCGGGCCCCAGAGGACTTCCATGGTTTTCGTGGCCACGCGCTGGTAGGCGTCCTGGGCCATGGCGGGCAGCGGCAGCACGCGCAAGTAGGCGAGGTTCGCGCTAAGGTAGACGAGGATGACCACGAGCATGCCCAGGAAAAAGCTGCGCGGCAGCACGCGCGAGGGATTCTTCACCTCGCCCGCCGCGTGGGACAGGTGGTGCCATCCGTGATAGGCCCACAGCACGCCAATCAGCGCCACACCGAAGGAGCTGAGCGTGGTGTGCGGCGTGGGGAGATCCAGCGCTGGCGCCACCGGCGTCACGTGACGCGCAAACAGGGCGAGGCCCACGATAATCGCCAGGCCCGCGAGTTTGGCAAACATGAAGAAGGTCTGCACCGCCGCCGCACGCCGCACGCCCGCAATGTTCACCAGCGTCAACACTGTAATCACGGCGCTTGCCACGAGTTTTCGTTCCAGGGGCGCGAGGGGAAAGAACGTGGAGCTGTAGATACTGAAAGCCACCGCGAGTGTCGCGATGCCGCCGGATTCAATCACCAGCAACGCTGCCCAGCCGTAGAGGAACGCGCACAATTTCCCGTAGGCGTCGCGGAGATAGATGTAGACCCCGCCCGCTTCTGGAACGGCGGCTCCGAGTTCGGCGAGAGAAAGCGAACCCGCCAGCGCCAGCAGTCCTCCCACCACCCAGACCAGGATGGCGGTGGCTTCGGAGCCGACCTGCTGGGCCACATCGTGCGGGACCAGGAAGACTCCCGACCCGATAATCGTCCCCACGACGATGGCCGTCGCGCCCATATACCCGATGGCGCGCGGGAGCGCGGTGGGCGCATGAGAGTGTGGTTGCGAGGTAAGGGATCCTGCCGCCAGCGGCGAAAGAGGTGTAGACATCGAAAATCCGAAACTCCAAGTTCGAACCCCGAACCCCGAACCCCGAATCCCTAGCCCCGGCGCTCAGCTTTTTTCCGGCACTCTTCCGTGGTAGCGTCTCTGGCCGGGTAATGCACGCCATTGAATTCTCGCAACGCCAAGCGTCCGCGGCTTCCGGCGCTGGGATCGTACGCGTACCAGGTGACGGAGCAATTGCAGACGTCCTGCTCGGGGTCGCGGTCGATGGCGAGCAAGGTCTTTTCGGTCAGGCGTTCGAGCAGCCGGCGAAACGTGAGCACCACCACGGAGTGGCACACCAGCAGCACCGATTGCTTGCGGCAGTCGCGAGCCAGTGTCCCCAGGAAACTGTGGACACGCAACGCCACGTCGGGGTAGCTCTCGCCTCCGGGCGGACGATAGTAGTATCTGCCCTCGCGCTCGCGGCGGCGCCACTCGTCAGGATACTTGCTGCGGATGCCCTGGCCCGTCAGCCCGTCGAGAATGCCGAATTCTTTTTCGCGGATGCGCTCCTCGATGGTCGGAACCACAGAGTAAGGGAACTGCTTCACGAGCGTGTCAGCGGTCTGGAGGGTTCGCTCGTAGGGGGAAACAAAGACTCGATCGAAACGAAACTCCCAGGCCAGATATTTCCCGGTTTCCTCCGCTTGGCGGATGCCGCGCGGGGTCAGAGCCACATCCATGTCGCGGACATCACCGTGGTACTCCAGTCTGCCCGTGCGCTGCGCCTCCGCCCGGCGCACGTTGCGCTGCGACTCGCCATGGCGCACGATCACGAGGTGGTCCATCCACTTCTGCTGCGACGAGGGCAACGGAGTCTCTCCCGCTTTCTGAAGTCGTTCCGGGCGGTCTTTACCAAAAGAAGGCGTGCCATTATACTGGCCGGCTTTTGAGAAGGCGAAACAACTTTTCAGGAAATGCGGGCGCAAAGCGTGGGGCCGAACCATGCCCCCCTCCCCGCTATGTGGGGGGACTCGCCGGACCGGCAGACTGTCTGGCCCGCTTCGCGACTCATTAACTAAGGAGATAACATGCGCAAAGTGGTTCGGACGTTGGACGCTCCTCAGCCGAGGGGCGTCTATTCCCAAGCCATCGTTGCCGACGGCTTGGTTTTTGTTGCCGGGCAGGCGTGCGTGAACCCTCGGACCAACGAGTTAGAGCACGGTGACATCAAATCGGAGACGCGCCGAACCCTCGAGAACATCCGCGCCATCCTGGAGGCAGCGGGGAGTTCGCTGAAGGACGTAGTGCGCGTGGGTGTGTTCCTTGCCGATCTGAATGATTTCGCGGCAATGAACGAGGTTTACAGGGAGTTCTTCCCCGAAGACCAGCCCGCCCGCACGACGGTGGGCGCGCAGTTACCTAAGATCAAGGTTGAAATTGACTGTATCGCGCGCGTCACCAAGCGGCGCAGGAAGTAAGCAGGCCCGTAGCGCCGATTCTTAGGTCGGCATTTTTTCGTTCTTCCCTCGTGCTGATCCTGCCTTGCGGGGTCTCCGCCACGACGGCGCGCGAGGGACGCGGCCCGAAGCGAGGTGTTTATGCACTACCGAGAGCTTTCGACTCCCGCCTTGACGGTGGATCTCGACGCGCTCGAACGCAATCTCGACCGCGTCGCCGAATTGTGCCGCCGCCAGCGTGTGGGGTTGCGCCCGCACACCAAAACGCACAAGACGGTTGAGGTGGCGCGTCTGCAGCTCGAGCGTGGCGCAGTCGGCCTAACCGTGGCCAAAGTCGGTGAGGCGGAAGTAATGGCCGCTGGCGGGCTCGACGACATCCTGGTGGCGTTTCCCATTTTCGGCGCCGAGAAACTCCGGCGCCTCGCGGATATCGCCCGCACGCGCCGGCTGCTGGTCTCGCTCGATTCGGAAGCTACAGCACAGGAGCTTTCCCGCGCGGCTGCCGCGCAGGGGGTGACCATCGGGGTTCTGGTGGAATTCGACGTCGGCGCCCGTCGCTGCGGACTCGATCCGGGGCCGGAGTTGGTCGGGCTGGCGAAAGCTATCGAGAAGCTGCCGGGGCTGAGGTTCCGTGGCCTGATGAGTTTCTTCGGCAACATCTGGGGAACACCTGCGGAGCGGCAGGCAGAAGCCGAGCACGTTGCAGAGCGCGTAGGTAAAGCGCTGGCAGCGTTTCGCGCTGGGAACGTGCCGGTGGAAATCGTCTCCGGGGGCTCAACCCCTTCCGCGGAGTTCGCGCACCTGATCCCGGGGCTCACGGAGATTCGCCCCGGCACCTATGTTTACAACGATCTGAACACCTATTACCAGGGTGCGTGCAACCTGGACGATTGCGCCGTGCGCGTGGTCGCGACGGTGGTCTCTACGGCCGTTCCCGGTCGCGCCATTATTGATGCCGGGTCCAAGACGTTCTCCTCCGACTTGCTGGGCTCCGGCCCTAAGTCCGGTTTCGGCTATGTGGTGGAAGCGCCGGATGCGCCCCTCATCAAGCTGAACGAAGAGCACGGCCACCTGGACATCACGTTGTCCCAACACAAGTTCTACGTGGGCGAAGTCCTGACCGTGGTCCCCAATCACGTCTGCACTACCGTGAACATGCATGATGAGATCTTTACGGTGCGTAAGGGCGAGGCGGTCGGTTGCTGGAAGATTGCTGCACGAGGGAAAATCCGCTAGTGCACTCAGAGGAGGCAGCGAGGATGTCATCCTGAGTTCACCCGCCATTAAGATCGGCGAACCTTCGGCCGTTGACCTTCGGCAACGTGGCCAGATGAACCGAAAAGCGGAAGAGAGGGTCAATAATAGCGGTGGAGCGATCCAATCCATAAACATAAGGGAGACGAGAACATGCTTAAGGAATTCAAAGAATTCGCGATGCGTGGGAACGTACTCGACATGGCCATCGGGATCATCATAGGCGCAGCCTTCGGAAGGATCGTCAGTTCGGTGGTGAATGACATCATCATGCCACCTATCGGGCTGATCCTGGGCCACGTGGATTTTTCAAACCTGTTCTTTAACATGTCAGGGACTCACTATGACTCGCTGGCGGACGCGAAGAAGGCGGGGGCAGCCGTCATCGGCTACGGCGCCTTCCTTAACACTGTCATCGACTTTCTAATCGTGGCCCTGGTGGTCTTCCTGCTTGTGAAACAGGTGAATCGGATGATGAAGCCGCAGCCGGCCCCAGCCCCACCGCCCACCAAGCAGTGTCCCTATTGCATGTCCGAGGGCATCGCCACCCAGGCCACCCGATGCCCCCACTGCACGGCGGAGCTCAAAGCGGCGTAAGGGGGCCCGAGCCGGCTCCGCGCTTCGAGCGGTCTCGGCATGGCGTCGGCTTCGTATCAGGACTGGATGTATGTTTCTGCTGAACAATCCTGGTGACACCTCGCCGTTCGATGTCTATCTCGAAAGCAATCGCGCGGGACGGACGCTGGCACATGTGCCACGCCTGCCGGGTTGCGTGGTGCGTGGTGAGATTCCTCAGGAAGCTGCTGCAGCCGTCGCGGAAGCCATCCAGCAGCACCTGGCGTGGCTTGCGGCTCACAGCGGGTGTGATTTCTCGCGAAAAGTCCGTATCCGCGTCGCGGGTGGCGTGCCGGGCGGAGCTGCCACGGGTACAGGCAGCCGCGGTGGCTTGCTCCCCACGGACTTGATTCCGGTGGAGGCAGATGAACTTGCAGAACACCTGCGGCGCATCGACTACTCGCGCCGGGATTTGCTGGAAGTCATCGCACGAATTCCGCCGGAGCTGCTCGCCGCGCGCCCGGGCCCCAAACAATGGACCATCCGGGAAACGCTCCAGCACGTGGCGGCGGCCGAGCAGTTCTATCTGTCACGACTCTTCAAGCTAGCGCGATTCCAGCCGCAACCCACGCCGCTCGACCGTCTGCGGATTGTGCGGGACGCGGCCTACCGGTTACTCGCACAGTGCAACCTGCGCCGCGCGAATCGCACTGTGCGGAAGTTCGGCGAGCCGTGGACACTGCGAAAGGTCTTGCGCCGCTTTCTGGACCACGAACGCGAACACCTCCTGAGTATCGAGTGGAGGCTGCACCTCGCCGACCTTCCTTTCGCTCCCGGTTGGATGACGCGTGGCGCGCGGAACCGTGAGTTAAGGCTCGCCGAGGCCTTCCGTTTCCGCTGATTCGGAGCAAGACGGCGGACCAGGGCGGCGTGCTGCACCGACAGCTTCCCAACCCGTGCCAGCCGCGCCCGGACCTGCCTGGTGGCGCAATTCCCCCCGCGCAGAGCCTCAGGGGAGGGCTTTTTCCAATTGCTCGGCAGCGGTTGTGATCAAGGCAGACTCGGCGTCGAGAATCCTGCTGATTTCCGCCAGAGCCGCGTCCGCCTCTTTCCACTTCTTCTGCTCAATCGCCTCGCGAGCGGCGGGAAGGGTTTTCACGTCGTAGCCAGTGTAAAAGCCCGGTGCGTAGATTTCGTGCTTGAACCAGGGCCGGCCGGGAAGGCCCTGGGGGCTTGTCAGTTTGCGCTCACTTTCGATGAGGGTGAGATTTACCTGGCGGAGCGACGCGCCAGCCAGCGCCGCCGCACCGTTGGCCTGCGCTTTCTCAAGTGCCTTCTGGAAACGCGTGGCGCTACGCGTGAGCGTGTCCGCAGCGTTTTCGAGCGGCGCGAAGTCCAGGTAGGGGGGCACGTCTTCCTTGGCGGGCGGAACAAACGTTTCCTTCGGGTCGAAGGTGGCGGTGAAGGTGCCCTCCTCGATTTCCTGGTTGCGTTCGCGGATTTCCTCCTGCTCGTCCTTAAGAAGCTTCTTCAAGTGGTCGGTGTACCGGTGGATCGTGTCGGCGAGGCCCGTGAAGTCGTAGGGAAGCAGCTCGGCATCGGCTAGGCGCAGCACCGCGGTGCCGACGGTTTGGGCCAGCGCCCGCCCATACTGGAAATCGGTATCGCTGAAGTGGGTATACCAAAAGAAGTCGTCGTAGATCGAATGGTAAATGCCTCCGCCGTCTTCGCCATTGAAGGCCAGGTTGAGCGAGGCGATACCCAGGTGGTCGATGAATACCGTGTAGTCGGAGCCGGAGCCGAGCGCGTCGATGCGCCAGTCGGCGCGGGTGCGAGCTTCCTGGCGCTCTTCCTGCGAGCCGGCCCGAATCAATTGAAGCTGGTGGCGCTTCCAGAGGGAGAGATTTTTCTCCGGGTCCTCGATATCACGCGCCACGCCGTTCACGAACTTTTCAAGCGTGTGCGAGCCGCCCACGTAGAGATAGCCACGGTCACTGGCATCCGTGTTGAGGTAGACCGCGGCGTGCTGGCGAAGCTCGTCGGCATGCGCCTCGCCCCACTCGGTCGAGCCGAGCAACCCCTCCTCTTCGCCGTCCCACACGCAATAAATAATGGTCCGGCGCGGCTTCCAGCCTTGCTTGCGGAGTTCGCCCAGCGCCCGCGCCTCTTCCATCTCACCCACGAGTGCCGAGGCCGGATCTTCGGCGCCGTTCACCCAGGCGTCCTGGTGATTGCCGCGCACGATCCATTCCTCGGGCGAACTCGTGCCGGGAATCTTGGCGATGACGTCGTAGAGCGTTTTGAGGTCCCAGTGGGCTTTCACTTTCAGGTGGACTTTGGCAGGACCGGGGCCGAGGCGGTAGGTGATGGGCAGCGCGCCGCGCCACGCTTCCGGCGCCACAGGTCCTTGCAGGGCGGCGAGCAACGGTTGCGCGTCGCCGTAGGAGATCGGTAGGACGGGGATTTTGGTGAGAGTCTTGGCTTCCGCGAGCGGCAGGCGTTGGGCGTCTTTTGTGGCGCCCACGCCGGGCGTGAGGGGATCGCCCGGATAGAGCACCATATCCATCACGCTGCCGCGCTGCACGCCTTCACGCGGACGCCAAGCGCCCTGTGGGAAGACGTCGCCCTGGAAATAACCGTCCTCGTGTGGGTCGGAATAGATGATGCAGCCCACGGCGCCGTGCTCCGCCGCCACTTTGGGTTTGATACCACGCCAGGAGCCACCGTAGCGGGCAATCACGATCGCGCCCTTTACGGAGACGCCCCGGCGCTCGAGTTGCTCGTAGTCCGCCGGGATGCCGTAGTTGACGTAAACAAGTGGCGCGGTGACGTCGCCATCCACCGAGTAGGCGTTATAGGTGGGGAGCTGCTCGGCGTGCTGATGCGAGGTGGGGTCGATGGCGACCGTGGGCTCCTCGAGCGTGGCCTTGAATCGCGTGGGCTCGACCATCTCCACCACGCGTTCCTGGGGGGTCGGCATGAGGACATCGAAGTTCTCGATGTGGGCGTCCCAACCCCATCGTTGGAAGAGCGAGAGAATCCATTCCGCATTCTCGCGGTCATAAGGCGAGCCCACGTGGTGTGGGCGCGCCGTGAGCCGCTGCATGTAGTCGCGAAGATTCGCGAGGCTGGGGAGAGCGCGGAACTTGGTTTCCCAGTCGCGTTCGGCGCGCGCCGAGTCAGCGGAGAAGCCGTCGAGCGGAGTGGTCTGGTCGACCCCAGCGGGCGCGGAAGGCGTGAAGACGGCCTCGCCCGTTGGGCGCGCCTGGGTAGGAACAGGCTCAACCGCTTCGGCCGCAAACAGGACAACGAGCGCGCACACGATAATGCTCAGGATGAAACGACGCATCGAGACCCCCCTCGAACGATGTGCGGCGAAGTATATCGCATTGCGGACCGGGGGGAGCAGAGTTCGGAGTTGTGACCCGCGGGTAGCGTAACTTCTTTTGTGTAGATTTGGATTTTGAAAAAGAGAGAGGGTGTACTTTTTCGAGAGCGGCAAAACTCTCCGAAGGAGGTACACCCTCATGCGAGAATTGGAAGTCCTCGACGGAGGCCATCTTAAACTTTCCCGGAAGGAGAGGAAAGAGTTCTTTGAAGAGGAACTGGGCGAGCAAGTGCGCAGCGAGGTGAAGCGGTTGTTGGAAGAGGCGTTGGAAGCGGAACGGACGGACTGGTTAGGAGTGGGCCGCTACGTGCGCGACGAGGCCGAGCGGCGGGATTATCGCAACGGATATTACCACCGGGACCTGGGGACGCGCTTGGGGTTGCTGCGCCGGCTGCGGGTGCCCCGGACGCGGCGGGGTTGTCGGAGCCAATTGCTGCCGCGCTACGAGCGGCGGCAGGAGTCGGTGCACGCCCTGGTCTGTGAGGCCTTCCTGCGCGGAGTCTCGACCCGGCAAGGGGGAGAAGTGCTGGAACCCGTCCTGGGGGAAAGCTACTCGCCCCAGACGGTGTCGCGGAGCGCGCGGGCATGGCCGCAACTGGCAAGGGCAGACCCTGCGCTTCGGGGGCTTCCGCCGCCCGGCGTGTTGCGCCGGGCGGCTCTGACTCGGGACCTATCTGCAGCCTGATAGGCCGGACACGGTAATGCGGAACGACGGAGTGTGGAAATAATTCGGCAACAACGTAGTGGACGAACCGGAGACGGAGTAGCACGTGTCAGCGCCGGTCCGTTTGGCGCTCAAGCTGACTTTCGAGCCAGAAACGTGAGCGCGTGCTGGGTATGTGCCATCGCCATTGATAGCGTTGTATAAGTCGCTGGCCAGGCTGTCGCTGGTGCTTCCCTCGCCGTAGTTCACCGTCTTGGTCACACCGTTGACGATAATGCTGACGGTCCCTCCGTCGTAGAGATAGAGGGCGCAGCCTCCGTTGGGATCCGGGCTCCGGCATATGGATTTTTCGGTTCCACTGACGCTTCCATATCCTGTTCCCGGGCACCCGCTCGACGCCGCGTTGAGCGAGTTGTAGGCGTTCACGCGGCCGCCCGTGACCGTCTTTCGGGACAGTGACGGAATCGCGACGACGTCGTTGAGGAGGTTGGGCTTCAGGAGTTCGGTGTCGAACTGACAAACCGACTCGGACAGCGCAGCGGTTCCGGAGACGTGCGGGGTGGCCATCGAGGTACCAGATAGGTACTTGTACAGGTTGCGTTGGGATTCAGGGTTACGTCGGGCGGGACGGTCGAGTAGACGCAGTCTCCCGGTGCCCCGAGCTGTACGGTGCTGGACCCGTAGTTCGAGAACCAGACGAGGCTGTCCCGGTTGTCGGTTGCCGCTACCGAAACCACGTTCGGGGCACTGTAGCCCGCGGGATAAAACGGGTTGGTGTCGTTGTTCGAGCCATTATTGCCTGCGGCGGCGACGAACATCATGTCCGCCGTGCTCGTGTTATTGATCTCGTCCAGAAGGGCCTGGGAAAACCCACTGCCGCCCCAGCTATTGTTCAGAACGCGGATGTCCGCGGCTCCGCCCTTTCCCCCGAACCATGCCTTCGTGCCTTCAAGGAATTGAATGGCGTTGATTGCGTTGCTAATGTAGCAATAACCGTTGGCGTCGCACATCTTGGCTGCGATGATTTTGGTCGCCCAGTTGACTCCAGCCACGCCCACGCCGTTGTTGGTCGCGGCCCCAATGGTCCCCGAGACGTGCGTGCCGTGGCCGTAGTCGTCCGAGGGATCGCACGTGTTGGTAAAGGTGTTCCGCCCATGTGTCCCGGCGGCGCAGGTGTAGAGCGTGGTTCCCTGATAGAAGGAAAACTGGGCGGGGGCGGACCAGACGTTCGCAGTGAGGTCAGGATGAGCATAGTCAATCCCCGTGTCCACGACTCCCACCACGATGGCGGTTGAGCCGGGGGAGGTGTTCCAGGCCTGGACAGCGCTAATGTCAGCGCCGGGGGTGCCCGCTCTCTGAATATCGCAGGCGGTATCGTTGGGGATCGTGTAGGGCAAGGTCTGGCCCGTGTTCTGCAGGCCCCATTCCTTAGGGAAATCGGGATCGTTGGGTGCTGTGGTTACGTGGGCGATCCAATTGGGCTCGACACGGACGATATCGGGAGCGTTCGTGAGTAGCCCCATCAGCGTCGAGACGTCGTTGGAGCGCGAGTGCCACAGCAGCCAGCCTGCGCTGCCGACGGATTGTGCCGCGTCAACATCGGCGGTCGCCTGGGCTTGTGTGATGCTCGCCGCGATGTCAGCCTGCGCCTGCAGGTCAACCTGCGGCGCGTAGCGGAACTTGATGAGGACTTCCTGGGCCACGGCATCGTGGCCGCTGAAAGATTGCACGGCGGTTTGAGCCGCGACGGCCGATACGCCGACGGCGACTGTGAACAGGAGGCTGATTACACGGAGGAGAGGATTGAAGGTGGGTTTCATGTTCCTTCTCCTTTCAGGTGGAAGGGTTCGGGTACTGTCCAGTTATGATTTGCTGTCCACAATAGCTCTTGACTCTTGTTTTTGTCAAGCGCAGAATTAACTCATTTTTTAATGACCGATCCGGTACAGCCGCAGGGGTCATACATGATGACAAAATGTCTGGGAGTGATCCTGGCCACCATGATGCTACTTGGGTGCGGAGGCGCGGGTAGCAGCGAAAATCCTCCTCCCTGCTTCCAGCCCCAACCCGGCGTGTACTACCTCAACCGCGACGCCATCTTCGTGGCCAACGCGGGCTCGAGCAGCATCTCAGCGCTTCAAGTCGTCGGCCCCTATATTCCCGCCGGTCCGGTGTGTGGCTCGCCATTCCCCCTAAGCGCGCCGCCGACTGGACTGGCGGGCGGCGCGGTCCTGACCGTCCTGAGCGGGCCCGGAAAGATGATTTCGTTGTTCAAGGTGGATTTCCTCACGAGCGTTCTCACCGGCCCTACGGCGGTCCTGGCGACTTCGCAAACCCCTGTATCCGCAATTGCCTGGGGGAATTACTTCTACGTCGCGAACGCGGAGGGGAATGTCTCGGTCTATTCGGTCTCCGTAGACGGGACGGCGATCACCGAAATCCCGGGCTCGCCATTTCCCGCCGGGTCGAGCCCGGCGGGCATCGCCGCCGCCGGCGGCGTCACCGGACAATGGCTATATGTCGCCAACTCTAAGTCCAACGACATTTCGGCGTACAGCCTGGACCCTGCCTCCGGCGTGCCCACCCCTCTACCCGGCTCACCATTTCTGGCAGGAACCAATCCAAGCTCGATTGATGCAACGCCCCTCGATCCCTTCCACGGCGGCCCGACGCTGGCTGTCGTCACCAACGCCGGCTCGAACGACGTGTCCGCTTATTTGGTAGGAGCCGATGGGAGCCTTGCGCCCGTGCCCGGCTCGCCGTTCCCGGCCGGTGCAGGACCTTCATCGGTCACCACAGGCCACATCTTCTACCCCGTCCACTTCCTCTATGTTGCGAATTCCACGTCAAACAGCATTTCCGGCTACGCCGTTGATGACGCCACGGGCACGCTAACGCCACTTGGGGGCTCGCCCTTTCCCGCTGGTTCGACCCCATCCTCAGTGACGGAAGGCACCTGGTCGGGAGCGTTCGGGCTGTTCCTGTATGTAGCCAACTCCGCATCGAACGATCTGTCGGTGTTCTCGGTCGGCCTAAGCACCGGCGCGCTCACGCCGGTCGCCGGCTCGCCCTTTCCGGTCGGCCAGTCGCCAAGCGCCGTACGTTACATCCAGGTGCCGGAATAGGAAATCAACCCCCGTGTTAGGGCTTAGCTAGTGTGCCGTCCCAGATGCGTTGCACCGTCGCGGGGCTGGCCCCTTGGGCTTTAGCCATGCTCCGCACACTCCAATGCGTGGCGTTGGGAGGCGTGGTCTGCAACGTCGCTTCCACGATCTGCTTCACCTTCTCGGCGCCGATCTGCGGTTTGCGACCGTGCCCCGGAGGAGTTGTTGACCTTCTATGACTTCCCTCCTGCCCACTGGCGCAAGATCCGCACCACCACTATCATCGAACGCGCCTTCCGCGAGGTGCGCCGCCGCACGCGCCCCATGTCCAGCTTCACCAACCCGGCGAGCTGCGATCGGATCGTCTTCGGCGTCATCAGTCACTTGCACCGCTCCTGGGAGAAGAAGCCCCTCAACGAATTTACACAAAAATCTTGACGCTACCGGTCGGCCCGCGGAATTGCAATTTCTGCGAGTGCCGACTAGAATCGACGGCGAGGTGAGAAAAATGGAAAACGACGTTCTGCGGATCGCGGGGAGGGAATTCCGTTCGCGGCTGATTGTGGGCACGGGGAAGTATCGGAGCTTCCAGGAGATGGCGCGTGCGCACGAGGCTTCCGGCGCGGAGATTGTCACCGTCGCGGTGCGCCGCGTAAACCTGACCGACCGCAGCAAGGAATCGATGCTCGATTATATTGACCGCAAGAAATTCTTCATCCTTCCCAACACGGCGGGTTGCTATTCCGCTGACGACGCCGTTCGCACCGCGCGGCTGGCGCGGGAAGTGGGTCTTTCCAACTGGATCAAGCTGGAAGTGATCGGCGATGAGAAGACGCTCTTTCCTGACAACTTCGAGCTGGTCAAAGCCACCGAGACGCTCGTCAAGGAAGGCTTTGTGGTTATGCCCTATACCAACGACGATCTGATTGCCGCCCGGCGCTTGATTGACGCCGGCGCCGCGGCGGTCATGCCGCTCGGTGCGCCGATCGGTTCGGGACTGGGCATTCAGAATCCCGCCAACATGCGCATTCTGCGCGAAATGATCACGCAGGTTCCGCTGATTGTCGACGCGGGCGTGGGCACGGCTTCGGACGCCGCCGTCGCCATGGAGCTCGGCGCGGATGCGGTGCTGATGAACACGGGCATCGCCGGCGCGCAGGACGCCGTCCTGATGGCGGAGGCCATGAAAAACGCCGTCCTCGCTGGGCGCCAAGCCTACCTTGCCGGCCGCATGCCGCGCAAACTCTACGCCACGGCCTCCAGCCCGCTGGAAGGCGCGGTGCGGTAGGGTGCCAGGGGTACTCCCAAGAATCGAACTCTAGGCGGGGTCTGAGGCGAGCACGGGTAACGGGTGCACGTCACGTTCTATCGTGCCCTGGAGTTTATCCCGAACCGCATCGAGATCGTGTGCAGCTTGCAGGTTCATCCAGAAACGGGCGCTGGTGTTGAAATACCGCCCCAGGCGAAGCGCCGTATCCGGCGTAATGGCGCGACGTTCGTGGACGATCTCGGCAATCCGTGTCACGGGCACACGAAGATCGAGCGCCTGCCTGTTCATGGTCAGTCCCAGTGGCGCCATGAAATCTTCCCGCAGGACTTCACCCGGATGAACGGGGGGCAGGAATGTTCGGGACTTGGCCATACTCTCCTATTGCCTCGGCGGGGAATCCTTCGCTGCTGGTAGCGGTGGCGGATTCTCAGGGGCCTTGTTGGGTAGTGTGTAAATGATTTCGCCGGGTTTGGCCAGGTGCATTTGTTCGCGTGCCAGACGCTCTACGGCTGCGGGGTCCGACTTTAACGCCTTGATCTGCTTATCCAACTGCTCGTTTTCCTGCTTGAGCTGCTGAATCTGTTGCTGCAGCGCCTGCAACTCCTCTTGCTGCCGGCGCAGCGCCAGGTAGCCGTTCTGGCCGAAGATTTCGTGAACGATCAGCGCGATCGAGATAAGCAACAGCACCAGGACGCCGTTGCGGTAGAGCGTGGCTTTGTCGAAATGAAAATCCTTCATGGCTCGAAGACGAACGCTTTGGCCGCCGCTACCAGGCGGTCGAGTTCCGGCTGCGTGGGCGCTTCGCAATAGACGCGCACCACGGGCTCAGTTCCCGAGGGCCGCATCAGCACCCACGCTCGGTCGTCAAGAATCATCTTCAGCCCGTCGGTGCGGTCGATCTTCCGGACGGGGCGCGAGTCGAACTTGTCCCAGTCGCGCTGCAGTTTCTCGATCAGCCGCTTCTGGACGTCGGGCTCGAGGCGCAGGTTGATGCGCACGTTCTCGACCGCGCCGACCTTCTTGAAGAGCGCCGCGAGTTGCTGCTTCACGGAAGCGCCCCGCCGCGCTACGGCTTCCGCCACCAGCAGGCACGCGAGGATTCCGTCCTTCTCCGGCAGGTGCCCGCGGATGCTTAGTCCCGCGCTCTCCTCTCCGCCCAGCACGATCTTGTCTTCCTTGATGAGCTCGCCGATGTACTTGAATCCCACCGGGGTCTGGTAGAGCGGCACGCCGTGGTACTTGGCCACTGCATCCATCAGATGCGTCGTAGCGACGCTGCGGGCAATGCCTCCGGGAATCTTCCGCACATCGATCAAGTAGTCAGCAACCAGCGCCAGGATGAAGTTGGGTTGAATCCACGTACCGTCGGCGTCCACGATGCCGAAGCGGTCCGCGTCGCCATCGGTCGAAAGCCCCACGCCGCAGGCGTTCTCCCGCACGTACTGCGCGAGCTCCGCAAGATCCTTTTCGCTGGGTTCGGGTCCCACACCCTGAAACATCACATCGCGACAGTCGTGCAGAGTGTGGACCGCAGCGCCTGCTTCGCGCGCCAGTTCATCCAAGTAACCGCGTGCCGTGCCGTAGAGCGGGTCGAAAGCCAACTTGAGCCTGGCTTCGCCGATCACGCGCAGGTCCACCTTGCGGCGCATCTCTTCCAGGTACGCCGGGCGCGGATCGCAGCTCTGCCGGAGGCTCGCGTCGGACTTTGTCCCCGTCATGGCTAGCTCGCCGGCCATGACTCTTGCCACGTTCGCTTCAATCGCCTTGGTCACTTCCGGGAGGGCCGGCGCGCCGTCGGCGGAGGAAAACTTCAGGCCGTTGTACTCGGCAGGATTGTGGCTGGCGGTGATATTGATCCCGCCCGCGAGTTTGCTGCGGATGATTTCGTAGGAAATCGCCGGTGTGGGGTCGGGACGCGAGGTCGAGAGGGTTTCTATGCCATGCGAGCGCAGGACTTCCGCCGCACAGTCGGCAAATCTTTCCGACATGAAGCGTGTATCGTAGCCGACGATGACGCGCGGCCGCGCCGAGCGGCTGAGCAGGAAATGCGCAATGCCCGCCGAGGCCAGCCGCACGTTGGGAAAAGTGAAATTATCCGCGATAACGCCGCGCCAGCCGGAAGTTCCGAAGTGAATAGGGTTGCTTCCCATGCTGCCCTCATTGTATCTTCTGCTGCAAGTTCCGCGCAACCGAGCGGCCGTTTGGGTAGTGTCCTGATTTGGTGGAGCGAGTTTGGGAAAGGGGGTCGGACCTTCAGGTCCGACGAAAGCAAAAGCTTCAGAGGCTAAAGCCCCCACTTGGTGCGGCCGGGTCATGGCGGAGCTAAAGCTCCGCCCCCCACGCGACTCCATTAGCGGAGCTTCGCAAATCAGGACACAACGGCCGTTTGGCGAAGCCCTTGCCGCGAGGAGGATCGGTGACCGACAAAGTCGTAGTCATGGTGGCTGCCGCGAGCAAACGCGAGTGCCGAAAGATCGCCCGGCATCTGGTGGAAACCAAGCTTGCCGCCTGCGTCAACATCACGCAACCCATCGAATCCATTTACCGCTGGGAAGGCAAGATCGCGGACGACCACGAGTACCAGCTTCTCATCAAGAGCACGCGCGAGTTGTTTCCGGAAATCAAGGCGGCGATTTCCAAGCTGCACAGTTATCACACGCCGGAGATCATCTGCCTGCCCATTATCGACGGCTCGCGAAACTACCTGCAGTGGGTGAGCGATTCCGTGAAGCCGGCCGGCCCCGCTGAAGAGGACACCGCCGGGCAGGGTCCTGAGTCAGAAGTTCGTTGATGAAGTCAGCCCGCGGAGCGGGTCCCGCTGAAGCGGGATAGCCCTAGCGCTTATTGGGCGTTGCCCCCAGCTATTCCATCGATCCCCTCCGGGGACGAAGGATGGACCGTGCCGAGGAGGTTCTGGGGGCGCAAAAAGCAGGTAAAACGCCTTCGGGTCCGCTCGGCCTCAATTGCTCAACTGAAACGAGTAATTCATCGAGTTTCTGGAAAGGAGTCCCGATCTGATCGGGACGAGGAAGAATCTGCTTCTGGCTTGCCTCTCTCTGAACAGCAGATTCCTCGCGGAGTTCATCCTGAGGGCTGTTCCCGAAGGGCTCAGGATGACCTCCTTGGAACGTTGTTCAGTAAGCTGTTGGACCGCCCCGCTCCACAGTCGCGCTATTTGAAGATCTCGGCAAGCGGAGGCTGATCGCCAAATTTCGGATCACTCACTCCCAGCGCTTTCAGGATGGTCGAGCCCTCCGACGTCATGCGGATTCGGTGCAAGTTGACTCCCCGCCTGATCCCAGGTCCCCAAGCAATGAACGACGCCTCAAGTCCGGACCGGTACGGCAGATAGCCGTGCGTCCCGCCCGCGGATTTTCTCGCGCCCACCACTTCCCCCACTGCCCTGCCGCTGAACGCGTATCCCTTCGGGGCATCGAGCGCCAGCTTGGCGGCGGGCTCCGCGCCCAAGTCCTGAAGCGCGGCGCGATCGAACTCCGCCCAGAGCACGCCCTGATCGATCAGCGGCTTCAGCGCAGTCTGAACCTCCCCGCGCAAATTCTCCGTGTCCGACCAGTAAATGAAGAACGAGCCGCCGTTTGAAAGGGTGGCAATCTTCCCGCCCGTAAGCTGTCCCGTCGAATCGGCAGAGAGCAAGCCAGCTTTCACCAGCAGCACGTTGGGACGGATGTCGTGGTCAATGGGAAGAAAGCCGTGGTCGGAGATGATGAACACCATCGTGGAACCCGCCATTCCTGCTTCCTGGAGGGCTTTCAGCAATTCCCCGATGTGCGCGTCGCTCTCCTCCAGCGCTTTCGTAGCCTGCGGGCTTGCAGGCCCGTGTTCGTGCTCCTCGTGATCGAGATTCGCCAAATGGACCAGCACCAGGTTGGGCCGATACTTCTTCAGCAAGTAAGCTGCGAAGCGTGTGCGAATAACGTCGTTATCCGTTCCCGCAGGCATCGGTCCGAGCGCTTGCGCGGCCTCCAGGATGAGCCCCGGCGTGGAGTGTTGCGCCAGAAATTGCAGATCCAATTCTTCGCCCTTGCCCGGATCCCAGATTTCCGGAACGTTCCAGTCGATCGCCGCGCCCACCGTGACCGGCCACGAAACCGCCGCCGAGGTCAGATGCGCCCGGCGCGTTTCATCCCACAGGGCCGGCGCCTGGATGTCTTTGGCGTACCAGAACCATTCCGCCTGTCTCTTTCCCGGATCGCGTACCGAGACGTTCGAGTAGATGCCGTGCTCGGCAGGGGAGCGTCCGGTCACGATGGTCGTGTGGGAAGGGTAAGTCACCGAGGGATAAACGCCCTCCACAGCCTCCGCAGAGCTGCCCTCCGCGCGCAGTCGCGCGAGATTCGGAACGCGCGCTTTCGACGCCGTCTGCGCGTAAAAGTCCGCGCCCATCCCATCCACCGAGATGACCAGGACGTGACGGTTGGTTCCGGTGCGCCCCGTCGAGTCCTGACCGAAGAGCCATGTTCCAAGGCAAGCTAGCGCTGCCAGAGCGAACGCGGCTACGACCAGATTCAGCAATTTCCCGCGCGCCCTCGTTCTTGGTTCTTCCGGGAGTAAAATAAACGATGGGGAATTCATGAGCACCTCAGTCCAAGGGATTCAAACCGGCGGCAGACTGCGCGCTTCACGCGCCATCTTCACCGCGCTCGAAGTCGCGGTGCTTTATGCCGGCATTCTCGTTTACATCTGGCGTTGGCAATACACATGCCCCCGCGCGTGGATAGCGCTCTTGGGGGTAATCCTCACAAGCCATGTCCTCCATCACGACACGCTAAGCGGGCTCGGCCTGACTTGGACCGAACTGCGCGCCAGCGCGCGGCTGGTGCTGCCCGCGGCCCTGGTCATTTACCTGCCGTTGCTTCTCTATGGATTTGCACGCCACAGTCTAGTGCTTCTTCGCCCGACCTGGCAATCCCTCGGTCCTTTGCTTAACTACGGCAGTTGGTGTGTAGTCCAGCAATACCTGACACAGTCCTACTTCCACAACCGGCTGATGCGCATCATCCGCACTCGCCGCCTGAGTTCTGCTCTCATCGGAATCATGTTCAGCGCCGCACACATTCCCAATCCCCTCCTGATGATCGTCACGTTGATTGCCGGCTTCCTCTTTTCAGAGGTTTTCGTCCGCCACCGGAACATCTGGCCGCTGGCACTGGTGCAAGCCGTGGGCGGACTCCTCCTGGCCGCCGTGTCCCCGGATGCGCTCATCCACCACATGCGCGTGGGGCCGGGATACTTCTTCTACCCACTTCGTTAGCGAAACGGGATTTGCGGCGGCGTGCGCGGTGGTGGGTTTCCCTGCCCAGGAAGCTGCAAGCGCAACTTGGAATCAGGTCGGGAGCGGCTTAACAGGTTATCGCCCTGCGGAAAGCGGGTTCGCGCGTCGTCGCAGGCGCGGCAAATAGGGAAGGTGGGCGATCTGGCCTTCAAACTTTTCGGCCCAGCGGCCGGGGATGACCGTGCCGCACTGGGGACAAGCACCCTGCGACGTCAGGCGATAATCCAAAATGTGATAGCCAAAGCGCTCAATCAGCAGAGCGTGGCAGTGGGGGCACTGCGTGTTTTCAAGATCGCCCACCTGCCCCGGCAGATTCCCCGCATAGATGAAACGCAGCCCGGCGGCTCTGCCGATCACCGCGGCTTGCGCCAGGTCCCGCGGTTGCGTGTTTTCGGGATCGGTCATCTTGTAGTCTTTATGAAACGCCGAGACGTGCCAGGGAATGTCCGGCGAAACACTCGCCACAAACTCCGTGAGCCGCCTGAGCTCATCTTCGGAATCATTGAAGCCCGGAATCAGCAGCGTAACGATCTCCACCCACAATCCCATTTCGTAGAGGGTGCGAATCGTGTCGAGGATCGGCTGCAGGCGCCCGCCCAATTGCCGATAGTGGCGATCGTCAAAACTCTTCAGGTCGACCTTGTAGAGATCCACCCAGGGGCGCAGATACTCGAGCACCTGGGGTGTGCCGTTGCCGTTGGAGACGTAGCCGGTCACGAGCCCCGCCGCCTTCGCCTCCTTGAAAATGGCCACGGCCCACTCGCTGGTGATCAGGGGTTCGTTGTAAGTGCTGACCACCACTTTCGCGCCTTGCCGCACGGCGTCCTGCACAAGTTCCTTGGGCTCCGCGTGCATCGGCGCGGAGACGGCGCGCGGGTCGCGAATGGCTTGCGAGGTGACCCAGTTCTGGCAATAGGCGCAATGCAGGTCGCAGCCCAGCATTCCGAAGCTAAAGGCGAGTGCACCGGGATAGGCGTGATGGAACGGCTTCTTCTCAATCGGGTCGCACTGCACGCCGGCGGCGTAACCCCAAGGCACCTGCAACTTGCCACCCTTGTTGAACCGGACCTTGCACACGCCCAGTTGCCCCTCCGGAATGCGGCAGCAGTGGCCGCACGCGAAGCAGCGCACGAACCCGCGGTCGAGCTTCTCGTAAAGCTCGCCCTCGCGCACGTTAGCGTTGAGAGCGTCCCGCAGCGTGGCCATAGTCAAAACCTCGGCTTGGCGGCCCCCCATCGTTGGGCAATCGTCTACCCCTCATTATACCCCCCGCGCGCGGCCGCCGCGGAGGGTTTGGCGTGTGGGCCGAGGAGGCGTTGTGCATCGCCGATGACCCGTCCAACGTGAAAGGCGCACGGGCGCTGGGTACGCACGCGGCGCGCTTCGAGTCCGTCTCACAGCCCGCACCCGACGTCCTGTAAATCCATTTGCCGACTCCAGGCGTGAAAAGTTCCGAGGCTTCACAGGCTGCGGAAAAACCCGCCCCCAACTAGGTAGCGGCGTTTTCACATCGCCACATGCCCTGTGTTTTCAACAACAGCATGGCGACGTGAAGTCGCCGCTACATGTTTTTCCGCAGCCTGTTCAGTGCCCTCTGTTCTGAAGTCGCATGATCGTATGCCTTCCGAACAAGGCCGGCAGCCAACGCCCAGGACGCTGGTGAAAGACCTGCCCCAGCTTTTTCAGTAGGACTAAACTCGGGAGCTGCCAGCGTGAGAAAGGCTGAAAGCCGAAGCGGGCAAAGTAGGTCACCTTGCGGGTAGCAAGGAACAGCCAGGAAAAGGGTTGTGCCTTGGCTCTTTCCAGACACTCTTGAACCAGTCTTGCCCCGACACCTTTGCCCTGATACTCCGGCAAAACCGCCACTGAAAGGAGCTCGGCAAGCGAGGGCGAGTAGGCGTGCAACGCGGCGCAGCCGACGACCTGTCCCGCGTCTTTCGCAACGACGAAGTCCCCGAGGCATCTTCTGAGATTCTGCTCAGAACGGAGGAATAGCGAAGGGTCGTCGCGGTTCGCAACCAGCACCACGCGCAACCCCTTCACATCCTCCTCGCAGGCTGGGCGAATGATGATATCTGGAATCATTTCGACACGCTGTTCGCGCTGCGTCTCAGGAGAGTGACTTCGGCCGGGGTGAGGTTCCGCCACTTCCCCACTTCCAGGCCTTCCAGTATGAGCGGGCCAATGTGGGTACGGACCAGTTTCAAGACCTTGAATCCGACGGCTTCTATCATGCGACGAACCTCGCGATTCTTCCCTTCCGTCAGCACGACTTCCAGCCAGGTGTACTTGCCGCGATCTTCCCGCCGGCGCACGCTCAAGGGTCGCGCGAAATCGCCACGTTTCATTTCCACGCCGGCGTTGAGCCGCGCGATCACTTCCTCACTCAGCAAGGCGTTGGTCTTCACGAGATAGGTCTTGGGAACTTCCGACTCCGGGTTCGTAACGAAGTCGGCGAATTCCGTGTCGTTGGTGAGCAGGAGCAAGCCGGAGGTGTCCTTGTCCAGCTGGCCCACGGGCGCCACCCACTTGTTCTCTTCCCCCAGGTATCTGTAAATCGTCATGCGGCCCGCCGGGTCGCCGTGAGTCGAGATCACGCCCTTCGGCTTATAGAAAAGCAGGTAGCGTTTGCGCGCCGGCTTCAGGCGCTGGCCGTCCAGATGAAACGTGTCTCGGCCAGGATTCACCCAGACGTCCGGGTCGCGCACGATGCGGCCATTTACTTTCATCCGGCCCGCCACGATCGCTTCGCGCGCCGCCGTCCTCGACGCCAGCCCGAAGCGGGAGAGAACCCGGTCGAGGGTCATTGTAGACTTAGCGCGCATGGGAGAGAGCAAGTCAAAAGTCAAAGGGCAAAAATCAAAAGTTAGTAACAAGAAAACGCTGCTCGACCACTTGACCTTCGACTTTCAACTTTTACCTTTTGACCTTTGCCTTTTGACTTTCAATCGATCTCCACTTCCCGGCCCACGCCCTGCTTCTCCGCCGCTTCAAGCACCAAGTGTGCCGCGACCGCGTCCTGCACCGCCACGCCCACGGATTTGTAGAGCGTGACTTGCTCGGCGGAGGTCCTTCCCGGCTTGGCGGCGGAAACGAGTTCGCCGATCTCGGCGTATATGTGATCCTCCGTGATCAGCCCGTCGCGAATTGGCCATTTCAAATCATTCGAGCCGGAGGGGCCCGGCGCGAGCGCGGCGGCGCGCGTCTCAACCACCACCAGCGCCTTTCGCACCGCCTCAGCGTCGAGCTCTCGTCCGTCAGGATTCAGGCCCACGGAGGTTACATGCGTGCCGGGCTTGAGCCACGCACCCTTCACGACCGGCTCCGCCGAATGCGTCGTCGCGCAGACGATGTCTGCGCCCGCAAAGGCTTGCTCCGCCACGTCGCAGGCGGAGGTTCTGATGCCCTGCTCCATGGTGATCTCAGCCGCCAGCAGCGCGGCTTTTTGCGGGTTGTGGCCCACCAAGCGAATTTCCTGGATCGGCCGCACGCGCGGCAGGGCGCGGGCGTGAGCGCGCGCCTGGACGCCGGTTCCGACGACGACCAGCACGCGTGCCTCCTCGCGTGCCAGGAGGCGGGCGGACAAAGCCGACCCCGCCGCGGTTCGCGTCGCCGTGATGAACGTTCCATCCATCATGGCGCGGGGTGAACCGGTCTCCGCGTCGAAAACCAGAATCACGGCTTGGTGGCTCGGCACGCCTCGCGCTTCGTTCTCTGGAAAGACGCTGACGAGCTTGGTGGAAAGCGTGCGCGCAGAACCCATATACACCGGCATGGCGGCCAGCAAACCACTGTGCTCGCGCACCAGCGTCACGATGCGCGGTGGCATCGAGACGCGTCCCGCGCTGAGTTCGGCCATGGCCGGCGCGAGCGCATCGATCAAGCGGTCGAGATCGAGCAGGCTTTCGACTTCGCGGCGGTTTAGAAGGAGCATGGGGGGTGTCTACCTTGGGCCGGTTTCTGGCGTCATTGCCCCGAGGACAGGAAGGAGACCTCATCGAGCTGAATGAAATCCTGGACCATGGGCTCGGCGGACTGGTCCAGTTCTTCGGTCGGCCCAAAGAACCCCACGTGGCCGTCCACCAAGAACACCACGCGGTCGGCGAGTTTGCGGGCCAGTTTCATGTCGTGTGTAACCACGATCGAAGTGAGACCGGTACGCCGCTTGAGCTTCAGGATCAGGTCGCTGAGCGCCAACGCCATCAGGGGATCGACCATGGTGGTGGGCTCATCGTAGAGAATGCATTCCGGCTCCGCGGCCAGCGCACGGGCAATCGCCACGGCGCGTTTCATGCCCGTGCTCAGGTCAGGAGGCATCAGCTCGCGCACGCCTTCGAGCTCCACGCTGGCCAGAAGGTCGTCTACGCGCTTCTGAATCTCGTCCTCATCCATGGCGAGCCCGCGCGTGGCGCGCTCGCGTAACGGGTAGGCAACGTTCTCCCCGATGGTAAGTGAATCAAAAAGCGCGCCGGATTGAAAGACCATGGTCACGCGCCGGCGGACGTCCACCAGTTCTTCCTCGCTCAGCACGGTAACGTCGCGGCCCGCCACGAACACCTGCCCTGCGTCAGGCTTCAGAAAACCTAGAATGTGCTTGAGCGTCACGCTCTTGCCCACGCCGCTACGCCCCAGCACCGCCACCATTTCGCCGCGCCGCACCTGGAAGCTCACGTCATCGAGCACCGGCTGTTCGTCAAAGGCCTTGTACACGTGGCGGAATTCAATGTACGGATTGTCGGCTGCCCTGGGCTTTGATTCGTCAGTCATGCGGAACAATTATGAATTATGAAGTCGAAAATATGAAGTACGAAAGGTCGTTCCCTGTCGCCGGCCTCCTTACGCCCCACGTCGAGGCATTCATAATTCAGAATGGGTGTCAGTATTTCCACAAAAAGTAAAACGTCATGCCGGTCCCGACGCTGATGACGGCCGCGCGGACCCAGCGTGGGTCGAGCTTCTGCGCGAAGTGTGCGCCACCGTAGCCACCCGCGATGGCGCCCACGATCATCAGGGCCGCCTGCGGCCACTCCACCTTCCCCGCTGCGATGAACGTCACCACCGCGGCGCCGTTGATGGAGGCGGCAAGCAGCGCCTTCAAACCATTCATGGCGTGAATGTCTTCCATATGGATCATCTCTAGCATGGCCAGCATCAGGATGCCGATACCGCCGCCAAAGAATCCGCCATAAATTGAAATCAGCAGTTGCACCAGCGTCATGCCCGCGATCGTGGGCCACGAGGGAGGCCCCGTGCTTTTGACCAAGTGACTCAGTTTCTGGGTCAGCCGTTTGCCAAACGCGAAGAGCAGCGTGGCGATTCCGAACAGGTATGAAACCAGATGCATGAAAGTGGTCTGCGGTGTGTGCAGAAGCAGTACGGCGCCCAGCACGCCGCCGATCACGCTGATGGTGACCAGCGGCGCCATCACGCGGGCGGACCTCGGCAAGCGCTCGCGGTAGGCGCCGACGCTCGCCACCGACCCTGGCCAGACCGCCACGGTGTTGGTGGCATTGGCGGGTATGGGAGGAACCCCCGTGAAAATGAGGGTAGGAAAGGAAATGAAACTGCCGCCGCCCGCCACGGAATTCATGATGCCGGCAAGCACGGCAGCAACGAAGAGCAGGATCCCGTTCAGTAGAGTCATGTTCGGCAACAGTTGGTCGTCAACATCACCAAAGCTGGGAACCCCAACGAAACCAGATTTTCAGCTTGGCGTGCAAAACATCGCGGGCTCAACACTCAAGGCGAGGGCGACTCCACGGGCAAAGCTTCTTCCGTGCGCTTGAGGCCCGTCAGCAAGAATTTACCATCGCTCGAAAAAGTGGGGTGATAGAGGGACTGCTTATCCGATAGCGGCAGCACGAAGACGTAATCCTCCGGCGACCCCGCGGGCGGTTCAGGTGCCTCGAACACGTGGTCGTCGAGGAATTCCGGCAGAGTGTCCTGAATGAAGTGGCGGAAGGCCTCCAGCGTGGGCGAATCGGAACTGAGGAACTGCCCCGGAGCGATCAGAGCGTACGCCGAGCGGAAATCGTGCAGATGAAGCGCGGAGACAAAGCGGTAGAGCGTGTAATCCCGATTCGCGAAGTACTCGGTCTTCGCGGGCATATAAGCCTTGCCGTCCCAGCGGTAGGCGGCACGCGCGTTGAAACCGCGATGGCCATTCCGCTCAAACTGCAGAAGGCCTGGATCGGCGCGGCCCGTAACAATCATCTCCGCGGGCGCGCCACCGCTGTCCCGGAAATTCACCTGACTTCGGATAAGGGGTGCGTACCGACTGTCGTCAGCCTGTGCATCCCACAACAATGTCGCCGCGTGATCCTTGATCTGGAACAGCGCGGGATAAGCAGTCGCGGGGTCGCCCTCCAAGGTCACCACCGCGATACCTTGCCCCGCCGATTTCCCTAGACTGATTGCGAGAAAGATGAAATCCTCGACCCCACTCACCAGGCGCGAGGCCTTCCAGCGCGCGCCGTCCCAGCAGAGCAGATAAACAGCCCAGAGGGGCCCCGAGTCTGGAGCCGGCGTAACCTCCGCGGCCACCTCGGCGTCCGGAATTGCCCACTTCAAAACCATTTCCGGGACGCCGTCGCCATCCAAATCGCCCAGCGACGTGAGCGTGTTGGGCGGCCCGCCCGGCGCAGCACCCTCCGGTTTCTCGCCAACGTGCAGAGCCTTCGACAAGGCGCTGACATCCGGCGTCGTCACACTCTGAGCGACCGCCGCAATCTGCGGCAGGACAGCATCCTCTACCGTCTGGGCGGATGGAGCCTTGGCCGGCGGCACTTCTTCATCCTCATCCTGCGCGGGAAAGAAGCTTGGCAACATGAGAAGGAAAGCGGCCAAAGCCACGCACGCAAGCCCGCCGGAACGGGCGAGTAACACCGAACTTAAACCATGCCGCTGCGGTCGATATCCCATGGCGAAGCGCCATTATAGGACAAGCTGCGTCTTTGGACAAATCTCATTCACAAGGGGATACTCAAGTCCCCCTGGCGGCTTTGGTCGCAACTCAAAACAGAGACTAAGATATTTTGATTCAGGATGTTACACAATACACGGGGTTCTCTCCATCTGAGACGAGCGGAATTAGCACTCCACCTCGAAGAGTGCTAATTGCTTGATTCCAGGCCAAATTTGAGACTTGACAAATGAGCGCGCAACGGTTAGATTAGCACTCTTGATAGGTGAGTGCTAGGCAAGGCGAAACCGATCACGAGACCGCATCAAGAACACCAAACTCAAGGGCTAAATCCACTGGCCCGAGGGGCTACCGGGCGAAGGGGAAACTCGCCGAAGCACCGGAGGTCCGAGTCTCGGGTTAAAACTGAGGAGGAAAGGAGACTTAAACCATGACGGTACGACCTCTCCATGATCGAATCTTGATAAAGCGGGTAGAGGAGAAAGAAACCGTCAAAGGCGGCATCATCATCCCCGACACGGCCAAGGAGAAGCCGCAGGAGGGCGCAGTGATCGCCGTCGGACACGGGAAGAAGACGGAAGAGGGTAAGGTTATCCCCCTGGACGTGAAGGCGGGCGACCGCATACTCTTCGGCAAATACTCCGGCACGGAGATCAAGATCGAGGACCAGGAGTATCTGATCCTGCGTGAGGAAGAAGTGCTGGGGGTGATCGAAGGCGCGAAGGCTGCGGCGGGAAAGAAGTAAGCCCGGCCTGACATGCGCCGCAGCGAGTCGCGCCGGGAAGCGCGAGCGACGCTGGGGTGACGAGATCGAACTCATCAACTCCGCTGCCTGCTCCGGAAGCAGGGGGGAGGAAAGAAACTGGAGGGAGGTAAGATGGCAAACGCAAAACAGATTGTGCATGGCGAGGACAGCCGCCGGGCGATTCTGCGGGGCGTGAATCAACTGGCGGACGCCGTGAAGATCACGTTGGGTCCCAAGGGCCGCAACGTGGTTCTGGACAAGAAATTCGGCTCGCCCACGATCACCAAGGACGGCGTGACCGTGGCGAAGGAAATCGAATTGCAGGATCCTCTGGAAAACATGGGCGCCCAGATGGTGCGCGAAGTGGCCTCCAAGACCTCCGACGTGGCCGGTGACGGCACCACCACGGCGACGGTCTTGGCGCAGTCGATTTACCGCGAGGGCGTGAAGACCGTGGCGGCGGGCGCCAACCCGATGGCCATCAAGCGGGGCATCGAGCTGGCCGTGCGTACGGTCTGCGGCTACGACGAAATCCAGAAAGACGGCAACAAGAAGCACATCAAGGGCGAGCTCGACAAGTTCTCGAAGAAAGTCGAAGAGAGTTCGATGATCGCGCAAGTTGGCTCGGTCTCAGCCAACAACGACATGACCATCGGCACCATCATCGCCGAGGCCATGAAGAAGGTGGGCAAAGACGGCGTCATCACTGTTGAGGAAGCCAAGACGATGGAGACCTCGCTCGAAGTCGTCGAGGGAATGCAATTTGACCGCGGCTACCTTTCCCCCTACTTTGTCACCGATCCCGAGCGGATGGAATGCGTGCTCGAAAACGCGCTGGTCCTCATCCACGAAAAGAAGATCAGCTCCATGAAGGACCTGCTGCCCCTGCTCGAGCAGATCGCCAAGAGCGGCAAGCCGCTGCTCATCGTGGCGGAGGAAGTGGAAGGCGAGGCGCTGGCCACCCTGGTGGTGAACAAGCTGCGCGGAACGCTGCAGTGCTGCGCCGTGAAGGCGCCGGGCTTCGGCGATCGCCGCAAGGCGATGCTGGACGATATCGGTATCCTCACGGGTGGCAAGGCCATCACGGAAGACCTGGGCATCAAGCTGGAGAACGTGAAGCTGGATGATCTGGGTCGCGCCAAGAAGATCACCGTGGACAAGGACAACACCACGATCGTGGAAGGCGCCGGCAAGTCGGCGGAGATCGAAGGCCGCGTCAAGCAGATCCGCACCCAGATCGAGGAGACCACCTCCGACTACGATCGCGAGAAGCTGCAGGAGCGCCTGGCGAAGCTGGTGGGCGGCGTCGCCCAGATCAAAGTGGGCGCGGCAACCGAGACCGAGATGAAGGAAAAGAAAGCTCGTGTCGAGGACGCCATGCACGCCACCAAGGCGGCCGTCGAGGAAGGCATCGTTCCCGGCGGAGGAGTGGCGATAGTGCGCTGCATCCCAGCGCTCGACAAGCTCAAGGCCGAGGGCGATGAGCAGATCGGGATCAACATCGTCAAGCGGGCGCTCGAAGAGCCGCTGCGCTTGATCGCCCAAAACGCCGGCTGGGAAGGCGCCGTGGTCGCCGAGAAGGTCCGGAATAACACCAACCCGAACTTCGGCTTCGACGCGCAAACCGAAACCTTCGGCGACCTGGTCGACGCGGGCGTGATCGACCCGACCAAGGTCACCCGGTGCGCGCTCCAGAACGCCGCCTCCATCGCCTCGCTCATGCTCACCACCGAGGCGCTGGTCTGCGAGATCCCGGAGAAAGAAGACAAGCACGCTGGACCTCCGGGAGGCGGCATGGGCGGCGGGATGTACTAGGAAGAGAGTTGACAGTTGAAAGTTGAAAGGAAGTTCCAAGGGCGGGGAGAACGCTTCCCCGCCCATTTTGTTTCTGAAGCACTGCCAGCCGCCAGACATTGCCCGATAATGTGCCCACCCTCGCCCCTGGGGGCAAGCGGAACCACCACGCCGTGCAAGCACGTTTCCCTGGCTTCTGCCTTCTGCATTACTGCCTACTTGTCGCAGGGCCACCCCATCCTGCGCTATACTCCCCGCATGACCAGCCAAAGCTCCAAAGCCACCGTCAGTTTTCGGGAACTTCTCAACCACGCTCAGGACGAATTCCGCCGCTGGCACGAGTGGTTCAACAAAAATCCCCAGGCGCTGGATGTGAAGATCGACATCGCCACGGCGCCGGACGTACGCACGCTGGTCCTTCACATCGTCGCCGTTGAGCTCCGGTACGTGGAGTGGATGTCGGGCGAACCCATCACACCATGGCAAAGCATCTCGACGGCTTCCGCAGACAGCCTCTTTGCCGCGGCAGACTCCGCCTTTGAGAAGTGGCGAAACCTGCTTGCGATGGCGAGCGACGCGCAGTGGGATGAAGCGATGACGTTTCCCAAACCCATGGAGGAATTGCGGGCTACCCGCCGCAAATGCTTTTTTCACACTTTCCTGCACAGCGTGCGCCACTGGGCTCAACTGGCTACCGCCCTGCGCGCGGCGGGCTTTAAGCAAGATTGGCAGCACGATTTCATCTTCTCCACCGCCATGGAGTGAGCGAACGATTGGCGGAGGACGGCAGTCCCCTGCGGTCTTACACCGCCGGGCCCAGGCTCCTTCGCTGGCCGCAGGTCACTCGCGTTTCCGGCCGGCACGACTCCCTGAAGGCCAAATAGTCCACGGCGGGGTTGCTGCTAGCCTCTTTAGCATCAATGAGTTAGCGAAAATTGCCGGAAGCAACTTGCTTTTCTGTAGCAATTCCTAAACAATATGGGACTCCAAAACCCCGCTGAGGATTAGCCGTGCAACTGATACCTCGCGACGAGAAGTTCTACGACCTCTTTCGCGAACAAGCTGAAAACATTTACAAGGCCGCGAAGATGCTGGTCGCCCTGTTTGAAAACTTCCAGGAAGTCGAGAAGCAGGTTTCGGAAATCAAGTTCGTGGAACACAAGGGCGATCAGATCACTCACGCCCTGATGATGAAGCTCAACCGTACCTTCATCACGCCGTTCGACCGGGAAGACATCCACGCGCTGGGTTCGGCACTGGATGACGTGCTCGACTTGGTGGACGCGGCCGCCAGCCGCACCATCACGTACAAGGTCAAACAGGTGACGCCCGGGGCACAGCAACTTGCCAAGGTGATCTTGCACGGAACCGAGATCATCGTGAAGGCTGTAGCGCAATTGAACCATCCCCAAAACATGCTCGAGTACTGCGAGCAGCTCACCCTACTCGAAGAGGAAGCTGACCGCATCAAAGGCGAATGCGTTGCCCGCCTGTTTGAGAATTCCGGGGATCCCATCGAAGTCATCAAGTGGAAGGAAATCTACGAGGTCTTGGAAGCCACCACGGATAAGTGTGAAGATGTGGCGGACGTTCTCGAATCCGTGGTCTTGAAGGCGGCCTGACGACATCCGATGCGGGTCGCGTCCCCCCAGGACCCGCGGGCGCCAGGACGAGTTCAGGTGGCCGCAGGCCGAGCTTCCCGCAATTCTCCCCTGCAAGGCGCACATAAAATGATCTCGGTATTCACATTCGCACTGCTGATCGTCGCCGTCGCTCTTACTTTCGATTTTCTCAACGGCTTTCACGATGCGGCAAATTCCATCGCTACGGTGGTTTCCACGCGCGTGCTTTCCCCGCGGGTCGCCGTCATCTGGGCGGCTTTCTTCAATTTCGTTGCCGCCTTCACCTTCGGAACTGCAGTCGCCAAGACCATGGGCCACGGGATGATCCGGCTGGAGGCCGTCAACCTGTACGTAATCTTGGCCGGCCTGATTGGCGCGATCTTCTGGGACATCTTCACATGGTATTGCGGTCTGCCCGTCAGCTCATCCCACGCTTTGATCGGGGGATATGCGGGAGCAGCCATCGCCAAGGCAGGGTGGGGCGTCATCCTTCTGGAGGGTTGGACCAAAACGCTGATCTTCATCATTCTCTCTCCCGCAATCGGATTCATTCTCGGCGGTTCACTGATGCTCGCGGTCTATTGGATGTTTCAATCCTGGGCGCCCCAGCGCCTGGACACGTATTTCCGCAAGCTGCAACTCCTCTCGGCCGCCGCATACAGCTTTGGCCACGGAACGAACGACGCTCAGAAAACCATGGGCATCATCGCGGGGACTCTCTTCACCGCCGGAGTCCTGAAGAGGTTCTATATTCCCTTCTGGGTCGTGTTGATGGCGCACGCGGCCATTGCGCTGGGAACGCTGGCGGGTGGCTGGCGCATCGTGAAAACCATGGGCATGAAGATCACCCGGCTCAAACCCGTGGGCGGCTTCTGCGCGGAAACAGCGGCCGCGATCAGCCTGCTGGGCACCGCCATGGCAGGTATCCCCGTCTCGACGACGCACACGATCGCGGGAGGAATCATGGGCGTGGGCAGCGTCCAGCGCTTTAGCGCCGTCCATTGGGGAGTGGCACGAAGCATCCTGTGGGCCTGGATCCTGACCATCCCCATCTCCGGCGTCATCTCCTTTCTGTGCTTCCTGGCGATCCACCATTTCTTTCCCGCCGCCTAAATACAGGTCACAGGTTAGAGGGAACAGGTTACAGGGAACAGATGAGGGACTTGGCAAGAACCCCGTGAGCCGAGGTTCTTGTGCACTGCTCCAGTGAGTGAGGTTTGCCTTTACCCGGATTTCTTACCACGCTCTACTGTTTCTCGTCGGGCGGCCGGAAGGGCGGGGTTCTAACCCCGCCGAAAAAGCGGCTTCTAACTCTTTGTTCGTCTCGCGCCCCGCCAGCTCATTCCGACAGGCTGCTCGGGGCGCGAGACACGGGAATAATTAGGAAGGTCGTCTACCGGCGAGGTTAAAACCCCGCCCTTCCCCGTCCGTGGCGAGATATTCAGGTTAAGCTTTCAGCTTTCCCCTTTCTGTTTTCTGCCTTGCGCTTTCAGCCTGATGCTTTCATCTCAACGAAAGTGAAGGCCTCTGGGCTTATGCCTTTCGACTTATTCAACTTCTTCAACTTTTTGGACTTCTTCAACGGCCCTTTCCACTTCCCCATTCATTTCGCCGGCGAGCTGCTGACGCAAACGTAGGGCCGCAGCGCCTTCCACTTCTTGCTACCAATCCCTTTGATGATCAGCAGATCTTCAACGCGACGAAACGGGCCGTGCTTTGTGCGGTAGGCGACGATTTGCTGGGCCAGCTTGGGTCCGATACCAGGCAGTTTCTCAAAATCCTCCGTCGAAGCTCGATTAATGTCCACGACCGCCGCAGCACGCGACGGCGTCTTCTGCGGCGCACTTGAGCGAGCAGGCAGAGCCGTTGGTGCGAAGATCATCGAAAACAAAAGAGTGGTGGTCAGAATTCTGCTCATCGAGCGTTCGCCCAAAGTCGCCTCGGCGCCTTCCGACCTGCCAGGCGCAACATAGCTTGGAGCAGCGTTTCATACACCGGCACGAAACGCGGCGCAGTGCGCCTCAGCGCAGCCAGGTGGCGGCGGATGGTTGTCCAGTCACCACGGACAGCCGGGCCCGTGAGTGCTCGTCGCCCTCCGATTTCTGCGAAGTTTTTGGTTGTCTCCGTCACGAACTGCCTGAGCATGGGGCGCGAGATTCCAAGCGGGACTCCTGCCTTCCTCAGCAAGAAAGTCGATTGCTCCATCAGCGTGACGAGCGTTGGGCTCACAAGAAACGCTGAAAGGTGATAGAGCGTCTTCTTTTTGGGGTGAATCGGAAAGGCAACTCCCTGCAGCAACTTCGCCCAACGTCTTGCGACCTGCAGCGCTCTACGGTCGCCCTCGATCCCCCAAAAGCAGCCGCGAAGATTTCTCACGCCCGCTCGCGGACTTGGAACGGTCTGATAGGGGTGAAGCGAGCCGATGGCCGCGCCTCGCAACTTGAACGGGCGAAGTATAGCGCTCGGCAGCGAGCCGCAGGTGTGGAGCACGACCTTGCCTCGCCACACATCCTTCCCGCTTCCTTGTTTCGCAAGTTCTTCCGCAACCTGGGCCAGGGCGGAGTCGGAGGTGGTAAGCAGAAAGACCGATGCGCTCTGCAGCTTCGGGTCAGCCAACCCGAGCGGTCTCCCTCGCCCGATGAACCGAACTGCCTGGCGCGCTCTGTCGAGATGGCGCGCTGCGATGTAGGAGATGGGCACTCGAGATTGTGCCAGGAGCCGGCCCAAGGCCTGACCGAGGCGGCCCGGCCCGATAATGGCAACTCCCGAACGCGAATTGTGCTTGCGCATGTTAAGCCTCATTGGAGACGACCCACACTCATTGTCACTCGCCCTGCGCACGGCCTGCTTCCATCCCCCACGGTACAAGCGCAATCGAAAACCGCCATCCCCACCATGCACCTGCCGTCAGATAAGCGCGTCGCAGCAGGCTCAGAATCCCAACCTCGGAAAGCCTTGTCTCGGGACCTTCCGTAATTACCTTGGTGGACTCGGCTCGAAGTATCCGCGATTCATGGAGATGCGCAAACTCGACCGGCAATTGAACACAGAGCACGACGCAGACAATTCTAAGAGTCCTCTGAGACACATTGGTAGGTCATGTGCATCAAGACCATGTAGCGCGTTGGAAACATGGCCGAGATTCTTGCCCGAACGTTCATAATTGCTTTTTTTCTCCTTTGCTCCGGGGCGTTCCTCGCACTGGGGGCTTGGAGCATCCGCAGGGCCCTCCGTGACCGGCTCAAGAAAGCTGGGATGACCAAGGTTCTCAAGCATTTTCAGAGCTTGGCCTTTCTGCATCACACTCGGGGCGATTAGCAGCGTGTTGAAGGGAGCTCTGCCACCGTCGTTTTGAGCGAAGACGTCATAGGCCGTCTGAAACACGCCGCTACGACGCCGCGGCTTTTTCCTTGAGTCCTTTGATCCGGTCCCGCAACTGTGCTGCTTTTTCGAACTCGAATTGTTTGGCTGCCTCGCGCATCTGGGTTTCGAGATTTCGGATCAGCTCCTCGAGCTGATCGCTGGTCACGGCTTCTTCGTCCACAGGTTCAACCGGCACGGTCACGTAATCGGCCTCAACGATGGAAGCCAGGGCCATGTCCACGGGTTTGATGATGGTCTCGGGGGTGATGCCGTTTTCCTGGTTGTACTGGACTTGCTTGGCACGACGCCGATTGGTTTCGGCGATGGCCTTTTGCATCGACTCTGTATGATTGTCAGCATAGAGAAGCGCTTTGCCATGCAAGTTGCGCGCCGCACGTCCCATGGTTTGAATCAGCGCACCGGCGGAACGGAGATAGCCCTCCTTGTCGGCATCGAGGATAGCCACGAGCGAGACCTCCGGCAGGTCCAGGCCTTCGCGCAGCAGGTTGATCCCGATCAGCACATCAAACTCCCCGCGCCTTAAATCCCGCAGGATTTTGACCCGCTCGAGAGTCTCAATCTCGGAATGGAGGTAGCGGCAGCGAACCCCCACCTCAGCGTAGTACTCGGCCAAGTCCTCGGCCATGCGCTTGGTGAGAGTGGTAACCAGAACGCGCTCGCCCGCCGTCGCTCGCTGGTGGATTTCGCCCAGCAGGTCGTCAATCTGGTTGCGCGTGGGCCGGACCTCCACTTCCGGGTCGATCAATCCCGTGGGACGGATGATTTGCTCGACCACTTCCCCGCCGGCTTTGGTCAGCTCATACGGTCCAGGTGTTGCGGAGACGTAGATCAACTGACCGACGCGGTGCTCGAACTCCTCGAAGGAAAGCGGGCGATTGTCGAGTGCCGACGGCAATCGAAACCCGTAATCCACCAGCGTCTGTTTCCGCGAGCGGTCACCATGGTACATGCCACGAAGCTGGGGAACGGTTTGGTGGCTTTCATCAATGAAAATCGCCGCGTCCTGCGGCAGATAATCGAGCAGGGTCGGCGGGGGTTCGCCCGGCAACCGGCCCGAGAGGTGCCGCGAGTAATTCTCGATCCCGTGGCAGTAGCCCATTTCCTTCATCATTTCCAGGTCAAACATCGTGCGCTGGTGGATGCGCTGCGCTTCCACGAGCTTGCCCTGCTTTTCCAACTCACCGCGCCACCATTCGAGTTCGCTCAGGATGCGCTCGATAGCTTCCTCTTTCCGATCGGCGGGCAGGACGTAATGGGTGCGCGGATAAATCGGCAGGCGGGCGAACGACTGTTTGACCTGACCGAACAGGGGATCGATCTGCGCGAGGGATTCGATTTGATCGCCCCACATCTCGACCCGGTAGGCGTTGTCTTCGTAGGTCGGGAAGATCTCCAGCACGTCGCCGCGCACGCGGAAGGTCCCGCGCCGGAAGTCCAGATCGTTGCGCTCGTACTGGATCTCGACTAACCGGCGGAGAATTTCCTGCCGCGGGATTTTCTGGCCCTTTTCGAGCAGAAGCAGCATGCCGTAGTAAGCCTCGGGCGAACCGAGGCCGTAAATACAGGAGACGCTGGCTACAATCAGACAGTCACGTCGCTCGAAGAGCGAGCGCGTGGCGGACATCCGCAGCTTGTCCAGCTCGTCGTTGATGGTCGCTTCCTTTTCGATGTAAACGTCGGAAGCGGGAAGGTAGGCTTCCGGCTGGTAATAATCGTAATAGCTCACGAAGTACTCGGCGGCGTTGTGCGGAAAGAAATTACGGAACTCGTGATAGAGCTGCGCGGCCAGGGTTTTGTTGTGGGCCAGCACGAGCGTGGGACGATTGACGGCCTCCATCACCTTGGCCATCGTGAAGGTCTTGCCCGAACCCGTCACGCCCAGCAGCACCTGATGCTGCTTGCCGTCTTCAACGCCGCGAATCAGTTCGCGAATGGCCGTAACCTGGTCGCCACGCGGCTGGTAGTCGGAAACGAGTTTGAAGTCCATCACCCCTGCTCGCTCTGACGGTTGGAAGCGAAAAGACTATTATAACGCCGGATGCCGTCGGGCTCCGACGTCCGGCTTTTCCGCAATTTCGTCCCGACGCCAATTGCAGCGCGGGTCAAGCGATATGTGCTACGATATGAAGGTTTTTGTGGCGTGAAATTCTTCCCTACAAAGGTGGGTTCCATGGATCAGATCGCCCTGCGGCGTACTTCCAAACTGTTCACAACACTTCTTTTGCCGGCGCTGGCGGTGGGAATAGCTCGCGCCCAAGCTCCCGTAGCTCCCGCAGGAGGCACGCCGACCGCCGCGAGCAAGCCCCCAGCACCGGCGGTCCAGCCGTCCGAGCCGCCTGACAAGGTGGTTCTGAAGGTGGGGGATCAACAGTTCACCAAGGCGGATCTCGACTTCCTGGTTGAGAACCTGAACCCGCAAGCCCAACGGACGCTGGCCACCCAGGGGCGGAAGCAGTTGGGTGATCAGTTTGCGCTGGTGGTGATGCTCTCCCAGCAAGCGCACAGCCACAATTTGGATCAGACCCCCGCCTTTCAACACAAACTGGCCGTGCAGAAACAGCAACTGCAGGCGCAGGCCGCCTATGACGAGATCGTCCAGCAAGCGAAGGTGAGTCCGGAAGAGATCAGCCAGTATTACTCGGCGCACTCGGCCGAGTTTGACGAGGTGATGATCCGGCAATTCGTGGTCCGCAAACGCGCGGTGAACGCCCAGACCGGCCTGGGTCTCGCACCAGAGGAGGCCAAGACCCGCGCCGAAGCGATCCGCAAAGAAGTCGTCGCCGGAACCGACATCAAAAAGGTGACGGAAGATTTCAAGGCTCCTGCTGATGTGATCATCGAACCTGAACCCCGCGGTGTCCGGCGGGGAAGCATGCGCCCGGAGATGGAAAAGGCTGTCTTAGCTCTCAAAGACGGGGAAGTCTCCGAGGTTTTTGACGTCACCCAGGCGTTGGTTTTTTTCCAGGTGACGGGACATACGCGCGTGGAACTCAAGAACGCCTCCGCCCAAATTGAAGAAACCCTTGGGAAGCAGAAGGTTGATGCGGCCATGGAAGACCTCAAAAAGAAGACAGCCGTTTGGATGGACGATCAATACTTTGCTCCACCGACCGCGCCGCAGGCAGGAGCAGGGCTGGGCGTGCCCGATAGCAAGCCGCCTGAGAAACCCTGAAGGCGAGCAGGCCACATCAACGAGAAAATCCCTTGTAGTGCATGCATCTAGGCCGAGTCGGCGCCACAAAAGTCACGAACTGAGAAAAAAAGGTAGGTGGCGGCGGACTTGGTGACGCATTTCGCCTCGCATTCGTCTTGGTCAGAAACACTCGTCATCGAGTTTTCAACAGCTCTGTTGAAAAGCTTGTGGAAAACCCAGCCCGAGGTTACGGTAAGATTAAAACCAGGAACGAGTTTTAACAATTTGCACCAACCTGTAGCATTTCTCGCAAAGACTCCCACCTTCTGATACAGCTTATTATTCTCCCCATGGAAGCCGAGATGCTCGTGCCCATCTTTCGCCAACACGAGCCCTGGGATGGTTTCATCTTGCGCGTGGCATGCCCTCATCCAGAAGACTAGAAAGCCAAGAGCGAGGAGGAACGCGGCTCGTAACCAGCCTGAATTCCTCACCACGCTGTGCTGCTTTTCGTCCGGTGGGTGGGAGGGCGGGGTTTTAACCCCGCCGAAAGAGCGGCTTGCCACTCTCTGTTCGTCTCGCGCCCCGCGCAGATCGCTCCCACAAGCTGCGCGGGGCGGGAGATGTGAAAACAGTTAGGAAGATTGCATAACGGCGGGGTTAAAACCCCGCCCTTCCCCTCCGTGGTGAGAAGTTCGGACTAGAGCAGAGGCTGGGGCTTCTTGAGTTTGACTTCAATCACTTGGTTATCTCGTTCCAATTCGTATTCTTTGCCGAAACTCTGGTGCCGGTCCGCAGTGACGAGCAGACGGATGGTTCCCTTGTTGATGTTCGTGAACTTGTACCGACCCTGGGCGTTGGTCTTCGCGCTATAAGCCAGCCTCTTCGGCACTCCGAGTCTGCCCCGGCCACCAGGCTGATCGAATTGCAGGGTCAGGCGCGCCTGGCTGATGGGTTCACCGCTTTCGGAGTCCTTCACCTCCACAATCAGATTCGTGGGACTACTGTCCGGATTCTGGTCCTGGGCACGTGCAGGTCGGATGAGCCCGGCGCACAAAAGAGCACAAACCAACCCCGCCAGGAAGAATCTCGAGGAATGGAAAGAAGACATGGGATGAAACCTCCTCCTCAGGTGTCCTCCGAGAGCTAGCGTTGGGCAGCAGAGGTACGTTCCACGTGCCCGGACCCCAACGCCACGCACGCCGCAGCGAGGCGTCTACGGTGACGCGAAGAGCTTCCCGAAAGCAGATGCTTCGCTGCGCTCCGAATGACAGGGATCATACGTGTCGCTTACTTTGCTCATGCGCCACGAGCGCGTGCCGTTCCAACTTATCCTGGCTAATCCCTCCCGAGGGATTCATTTTTCAGGCCGTACACTGGGGCGCGCCGCAGTGGCGAGGATTGAGTTGGAACGGCATGAGTCGACCTGCCACGCCGATCATCCACCATGATAACCCAATTCCGGCCGGATCAGAGACTCTAGAAGGTCTCGCCCGTCCGATTCTTCGTGGGCCATTGACTTCGCTCCCTGAGTCCGATAACTTCGCGGCTTCACAGGCTGCGGAAAAACCCTTCGGGACTGTCATTCTGAGGAGCCGCAGGCGACGAAGAATCTCGTATTTCCACGAAAATGCGCAGGGCGAGATCCTTCGCTACGCTCAGGATGACAGCTGGGAAGCGTTTTTCCGCAGCCGCTTCAGGCGCTCGAAAGCTCTGCCAAAGCTTTTCGTCGGCTCTTAGCACACGTCTGTGCTACTGCCAACTTCGGCGAGCCGACCTTTCACACCTGACCGGGAGAACCAGCATGGGCTTTGCTACTGACGCTATCCACGCGGGACAGGAACCTGACCCCGCTACGGGGGCCATTGTCGTTCCCATTTATCAGACTTCCACGTTCGTCCAGGAAGAGCTGGGCAAGCACAAGGGATTCGAATACGCCCGCACGGCCAATCCGACGCGGACGGCCCTGGAACGCAATCTGGCTGTTTTGGAGCGAGGGAAGTTCGGTTTCGCATTTGCTTCGGGCATGGCCGCCATCAACGCCTTGCTGACTCTTTTCAAGCCGGGCGACCACGTGGTGGCGGGCCACAATCTCTATGGCGGAACCGTCCGACTTTTCGAGCGGGTTCTCAAAGACTTCGGATTGACCTTCAGTTACGCCAACACCATTCGCCTGCAGGACGTGGAACGCGCCGTGCGCCCGAACACACGCTTGCTCTTCATCGAGACGCCCAGCAATCCCGTCATGGAAATCACCGATATCGCCGCGGCGGCGGAGCTGGCTCGCCGGCACAAGGTCCTGCTGGCCGTCGACAATACCTTCATGAGCCCGTACTTGCAGCGCCCGTTGGAGCTCGGCGCGGACATCGTCGTGCACAGCACCACGAAATACCTGAACGGCCACAGTGACGGCGTGGGCGGGGCCGCCATCCTGAACGACCCCGCACTTGCCGAGCGGTTGGGGTTTCTCCAGAACGCCGCCGGCGCTGTGCTGGGACCGATGGACAGTTGGCTGGTTTTGCGAGGCGTAAAGACCCTCGCCGTCCGCATGCGCCAGCACAATGAGAATGGCATGACGATTGCCCAATTCCTGGCGAAGCATTCCAAGGTGAAAAAGGTTCACTACCCCGGCCTGCCCAACCATCCGCAGCACCAACTCGCCAAGCGGCAGATGGCCGGTTTCGGCGGAATGCTTTCGTTCGAAACCGGCTCGCTCGAAAACGCCAAGACCATTCTGAAGTCGGTCCGCCTCTGCTCCCTGGCCCAAAGCCTGGGTGGCGTTGAGACACTGATTTCCCACCCCGCAAGCATGTCGCACGCGAGTGTCCCAGCGGCGGACCGGGAGCGCGAGGGAATCACCGACAGCTTGCTGCGTATTTCAGTGGGAATCGAGGATGTGGAGGATTTGATCGCCGACCTCGAGCAGGCGCTCGAGAGAGTTTAGCTGGCTGTTCGAAAACGATCCGAACATGTCATCCTGATCCCCGCAGGGGATCGATACAGTAGCCGGGGGCAACGCCCCCGGTTATTATCTTGTGCCCTTCCCGATGCAGAACATCGGGACAGGTGCAGGGCAGGAAAAACCTACCCTTCGGTCTTACCCCGCGGCACCCCGTTTCTGACAGCATGGGTAGCGGCTTCCGGCTATCCATGCTCAGGATGACACTCCCAACGAGTTTTTCAGCAAACTGGTGAAGACGCGGGCGCATGCTTCCACCGCAGCGCCGAGATTCGCCTCGCACAGTTTTGACGAGATTCCCTGGTTAGTGCGCGCCGGAGCAGTAAGACCACTCGCTGGCCCAAGTCGCGACTCGAAACCAGTACCTGCCCAACATGATCGCCTGCTGGCCGAAGAAGAGCAGCGCCAGCACCAGTGGTTCGCGGAGGTGTGACCATCCGGTGCTGCCCAGCGACTCATTGACGAGGCTCCAGGGCACCACCAAGCGGTACACCACGAGCAGCGCCACTCCCAGAAGGGAAGGAATCGCATAAACCGCGAGCGCTTTCCGTAAGCGGCTCAGCGAGAATCCGAGCGAGGACAGGAACGCTAGGACGGCGCTGGTTTCTTCCTCTCGCACCAGGTTGACGCGCGCGTAGTCCATCACCAGATTGACGAAGATGAGTCCCACCACGGTCACCAGGCCGACACCGAGCTTTATCCAAAAGACCGGCCGGTCGTCCAGTGCGTCGACAGTCCACCGCCGGGTGAGGCGCGCGAGCCCTTGGTTTAGCACCAGGAAAACGAGCCAGTAACAGATGAGGCCGATGATCATCAGGCGAACCATCCGCCAGGCGTAGCGTCCGGCATCGCGGAAGAAGGCGAACGGCCCTTGGGACAGGCCGGGATCCCGGAAGTGCGCCAAAACGCCGCCCGCCAGGATGGCATTCACCAGAATCGAAAGAAGCCCGACGTTAGCGATGATGACCGCATAGTGGTCCCACACACCGGGTCGCTTCAACGTGAAGTCCGTGAACCAGTCGGAAGAGAATCCGCGCAGCAATTCCTGGGTCATCAGGCTGTGTCCGGTGAAGCCGAGGATGCCGCGGTAAATGGGCAGAGCCGCGAGGGCCGCCAGCGCCAGGTTCGCGAGGAACAAAACCCAGACGCCGGTCCCGGCGCGGCGAGTCACGCTGAATCCCTGTTTGATGGCTGATCCGACTGTCATCTTTCCTCTCCCTTTAAGTGCGATGAAGTGGTCTCTCAACCGATCCGGTCAACTGAAAAAGCCGGCAGAAAAGAACAGGTTCTCGAGCCAGAAAATCCAGCGCACATACCATTTGGCGGCAGCGCGATTGTCTTCTTCCCGGGTGCGGCTGTTGTTGGTGAAATTGGCCTCCAGCGCCAGCTTGCGCGCCGGATCGAGCTCCGCGGAGATCACTTTCGTCGGCTTCGCGTAGGTATATCGCACCCAGCGGTATTGGCCGTCCCATTGCTCCCGAACGGTCTCACCCTTTTCGAAATGCACCAGCACGTCGACGGGCGCCAAAACCTCTCCCAGCCTACGCACCGTGACGGTGGAGTGGTATTGCTTGTTCGTGCTTTTCTCGAAGGCTTCCTGAGCTGGTTTGTCCAGGAAGGTTTGCTTTTTTCCGCTGACGTCGTACACACCGATCTTGCCAAGTACGGGCTCACTCTTCACGTCCTCAAGCGTGTAATCCGCGACATTGGAGCTATAAAAGAATTGCTGGAAGAACCAATTCATGTTTTGCCCCGAGACTTCGTTCACGACCGCGATAAAGTCTTGCAGGCAGGGATGCCGGTAACGCCAACGCTGGTGATAGGTGCGCATGACCCGCGCCATGGTTTGCTCGCCCAGATAGCTTTCGAGCGTGCGCAGCGTCAGGCCCACCCTTCCGTACGAATTCGTCCCATAGCTGGCCCCATTCAAGTACTCCCACCCGAAGCGCACCAAGTCGTCGTCCTTGGCGTTCAGGAGATAACTCCCGCGGTCGCTGGTGCGTTCCGGAGTCTCGACGCAAGAAAAGTACGGGCCGACCGGGATCGAGGGCACACCCGCAAAGGGGAAACGCGGCAACGGAACGTCCAGCCAGGTGAAGGAGGGAATCGGCATACCAAAGACTCGCTCGTAGGAACAAGCCGCGCCATAGGCGGTCTCAAGGACCTTGCTGGTCGAGTACGTGTTGAAACCTTCGTCCAGGAAAGCTTCTTCAAATTCGTTGTTGCCGACCAGGGCGTACCAGAACTGGTGGCCGAACTCATGCACGGTGACGCCTTCCGGATGAAAGGCGTGCTCGCCCGGCCAGAGGCTGGTGGCGACAGTGATGAAGGTCGGGTATTCCATGCAGCAGGTGGCGGAATTGCGAGGCGTGTCCACAACCGTAAGCGTGTCATAGGGGTACTGCCCATACCACAATCCGAAGTATTTCAAGCCGTTAAAAAGCGCGCGGAAGTAACGGTCCGTGCTGTTCACGTGGTCGGGCCGCACCAGAAGCGTGACGTTGACGTCGCGCAGTTCTTCCTGCTCGGTGGGGACATTCACAAAACTCGCCCACTTGAGCAGTTCCTCACTACTCACCTCCTTGCGCCAGTCGAAGGTGCGCGTGACCTTCACGAAGCGCGGGCAAGCCGTCCAGGCGAAGTCGTGGACGTCTTCCTGGTATTGGTGATAGGTCGTGGTGCCGTCGGGATTGCGCTGCTCACCGAGGCGGAATCCCGTCGCGCCGACCACGTAGTTTGCCGGAGCCGTGAGTTCGACGTCGTAGACTCCATAGTCCGCGTAGAACTCCGTGTTGGCGTGATACTGGTGGCAATTCCATCCGCCCTGTTTTCGCCCACGTTCGCCGGCGCCTTCGTAAACGCCGATCTTGGGGAACCACTGCGCCAGCAGAAAGTAATCGCCCTCGTAGCCATTGCGAGCCACCGAGCGGGGCAGCTTGGCGGTGAAGTCCACGGAAAGTTCGATCGTGCCGTGTGGCGGGATCGGTTGAGGCAGGGCGGCCCGCATGACGGTTTGATCGGTGGCACTGTCGTCATCGGGGTGGACGAAGGTCAGGCTGGAAGTGAGGTCCGCGCCACCAACGATTTGGAGTTTGTTCACATCCACCCAGCCCCACCTGCTTTCCTCGGAGCCTCGATCCCGCGGCTGCCGGTCTGGGCGCCGGCGACGCCCGAATGCCTCGCGGAAGAAAGTGCTGTCCATATTCTTGAAGGCGTTGAGGTACAGGTGAAAATAGAGGTCGGGAATGGTGTCGTCGGTGTGGTTCCACCAGGTGAGCGTGTAGTGTCCGGTAACCTTCTTGGCTTCGGGGTCGAGCTTGGCCTGCATTTTGTAACGGACGATTGGACGCTCGATGTGGGATTTGTAAGTTTGGGCGCTGGCGCTTGCGACGGACAACGCGAAGGCTGTCAGCAACCCGAGATGGAAAAGGGTTTTCATCGTCCCTCCCAGGCGAATCGAGCAGGCAGTGGCTCTGGGCTTCGAGGTTTCTGCGCTGCCCGGCCGATTAGTGCGCGGCATTCTATCAAATCTGGGGAAGCAGGGAGCCGTCAATTCGCGCGCCGAGTCTCCGGCTCGGAGGGCTCCCCAGCGGTTTCGGAGTCGCTGATTTGCGAATTCGAGGGAGGCCCGGGGACATGAGTCTGCGACGAATCTTGTGCAGCCGGCGTCGTCCTCCGAAAGGGGAACACGTATCGGAATGCGAGGTAGAGGACCATGGCGAGGGCGATCCCCACGAACTCCAGAGTGGCCATCCGCAGAAGCCGGCTCGGCGGCAGGCCGAGGTAAGCGCGGACCCGAATCCACATACAGTTGTCGTAGGCGGAAGGGCCCACCTTGCAGTCGCGCGTCGCCAAGTCGGCCGCGCAGAGCACCAGACCGACGATGGCAATTCCGAGGACGAGGCGTGGAGCTTTTCGCATAAGGCTCAAAGCAATGGTGTCACCATCTTGCTCGTCCCACGGCCAAGCCGTGGCCAGCAAAGCGGAGATTGTACTCGCCCGATCATCACGAGGGAAGGAGAAGATGGAAGGTGGAAACCCGCCGGGCGAGGCTCTAGTGTGCTGTAACTTAAGTTCGTTGATGAAATCTTTCCGTTTCGGCGGTCTGCTCCGCAGCCCCCTCTGGGACGCAAGATCGTAGCCCAGGGTCTCCGTTGACCCGTCCGCCATTAAGGTCGGCGGACCTTCGGCCGTGTGTGAGCGCGAGCCTGCTTGCCGGCAGGCAGGCCCTGGGGGTGCGAGCCCTCACCCCGCCGACGGGAAGCACTGCTTCCCCGGCACTCCTCTCCCGCGCGGGCGGGAGAGGGTTGAGATTTTCTGGTCGAACGTGTTTAGGCCACTACGTAACGGCGCCTCAATGTGTCGCAGGGGCTTGAATCCGGCCCTCGGCGTGGATATTGATATCCACGTTATCGTTGACCCGCAGGATAAACGTGCTGGGATTTTTGAGGCCCCAACTCACGTAGGGGATCGTGAAGTGCATGTCGGCCGTCACCTGGTTTCCTGCGACGTGTACCTGGACGGTGAGAGTGAGGGGATGATCCGTGCCGTGAAGATTGAAGACTCCCAGCACCTGAACCTGGGAAGCTCCTTGCGCCGCGACCTGACCTTGGACGTGTTGCGGCGTGAAGGTGATTTCCGGATACTGCGCGCTCTCCAGAATCTCCTTATGCATCTTACGATCGCGCGCGTGGCCGCCACTGTCGCCACTGGTGGCGTCAACCACCACCAAACCGCTTGCCTGACCCGTGGCAGGATCGAACTTGATGTTACCGCGCTTCAGCTTGAACATTCCGTGAACGGTGTGCAGAACATCTCCCAGGGTGAAGCCTACCTGGGCTTGGGAGGGATCGAGTTGCACCGTAGATTCCTGAGCACGCCCCGGCGATGCCGGGGAGAGCGCAAGAACGACAAGCGCCAAATGGAACATACTTCGCAAACGAGGTCTGAGTACGGTCATGGTTTGATAGATCCGCAGTCTGATTCTTCAGCTTGGACTGGTCAAGAGCCCCCGCCCCAATTTGAGGACGTTGCCGATGCCAAGATCTCCGGGCGAAAAGGCGCCGACCTGAACAGCCAGGAACCGCGCGAACAACTGCGGCTCATTCGCCAGGGCACTGAGCACTCGACGCCGCAGCCAAGCGTGACCTTCCATAGCAAGCAGCAGCCTGGACATCAGTACGGCCCCGCGATTGATGACCCGATGCGCGGCCTGGTACGAAGCGAGGTCCTGGTTGGCCAGCGCTTCAGCCAAAGCGCGAGCTTCGAGAAACGCCAGTCCCGGGCCCTCGCCGGTGAGAGAATCGACGGAGCCGGACGCGTCGCCAATCAAGGCCAAAGGTCCACGACACACATTGCGGACAACGCGTAAAGCTGAAATCGCGCCCAAGTCTTTGGTGAGTGTAGGCCTGCCCTCCAGCCTCCGGGAGATTTCTGGGAACTGCGTTAAAGCGGCTTTTGGCCGGAGCTGCGGCCACCTGGAGGTCACCACCAGGCACATCTCCCTCGGGCCAACCGGTGTAACGACGATTTGGCAATTTCCGCCCCAATGAACTTCTACAAAGTCACTCCAGGGGGTAACGCAAAAATGCTGCCGGAATCCATAGCGGATTTCGCTCGGGCGGCCTCGGTCAAGGCCTGCCCATTTGCGGACCTGGGAATTCTGCCCGTCCGCGCCGATGATCCAGCGGCTGGGGATTTTGTCCGAATCCATCCCAAATTCTCCGGGACGTAGGCCGGTCACGCGGGTTTTCCAGAGACATTGCACCCCGGCGGCGACGGCTCTCTCGACAAGGACTTTGTGCAGGATGGTCCTCCGAATACCGAGTCCATACCCCTGGGGAAAGGCGGCCTCCGCCGACGTTCCAGCCTCCACAAAACGGATACCGTGAAAAGGGATGGCCTTCTCCGAGCCCAGCGTCACGCCCAGTTGTTTCAGCGCCGCCACCGTGTTGGGCATCAATCCTTCGCCGCAGGCTTTATCGATCGGAGGCTCAGCGAAATCTGCGACCACCACCCGTAAACCCTTCTGGCGAGCGGCAATAGCTGCGGCAAGCCCTGCGGGGCCGCCACCCACTACAAAAACGTCGGTTTTCACGAACTCAGGACTCATCAGTCCCACCTAAGAAGTACCAGCTCGGAACAGAAACCCGGACCCATGGCCGCGAGCAGCGAGTAGGTGCCCGTTTCCGGACGCCGTCGCCGGAAGACCTCCTCCAGCACGAGGAGCACCGAGGCGGAGGAGAGATTGCCAACCTTGCGCAGGGAGTCCCATGACGCGTCCAGCGCCTCACGCGGCAACCCCAGTGCCATGGCGGTAGCCTCGAGAATCCGGGGTCCGCCCGTGTGGAGAATCCAACGGGTGATATCCTTCCGTGTCAGCCCCAAGTCCCCCAGGAACGAGTCCACGTCTTGGCCCAGGTGCTCGACGATCAGATCCGGCAAATTCGGAGAGAGGACGATCTTGAAACCCTTTTCCGAAATATCCCAACCCATGATGTGCTCGGTCTGGGGATAGAAGACCGATCGCGTGGCCAGAATTTCCGCGCCCTCCGCTTTTCTCTCGGCGCCGGTGACGATCACCGCCGCGGCGCCGTCTCCAAACAATCCCGCGGAAATCAAGTTGGCCATAGAGACGTCGTCCCGCTGAAACGTGAGCGAGCAGAGCTCGACGGAGAGAAGCGCCGCAACTTGATTCGGAAAAGCGCGCACGTAATCCGCAGCGCGGGCAATCCCGGCGGCCCCCGCCACACAACCGAGGCCGAAGATGGGAATGCGTTTGATGCGTGGGGAGAGTCCCATGCGGTTAACCAGACGGGCATCGAGCGACGGGCTGGCGATGCCCGTGACCGTTACCACGAACAAGGCGTCGATGTCCTGGGGAGTCAGCCCCCCGCCGGCCAAAGCCCGGCAGAGCGCCTGAGAGCCGAGATCCTGGGCGCACTCGATCCAGGCGTTATTGGCCTGACCCCAGGTGGTCAGCTTGAAGTAGGCATCGCTGGGCAGAGCCAGATGGCGGCCGTCAATCCCGGAGTGTGAATGCAGTCGGTCCACCACCTCGGGGTGGGCCAGCCGGTGATCCCAGAACTGCTTCAGTCTCTCGGTTAGGAAGGCCTGTGAGTAGTAGTGTTCCGGAAATGCGCTGGCAACGCTTGAGATTTTCATGTTTTCGGTCTCTCCCTCGGCTCTACCCAGGTGGGGGGAACGTTTACTGGAGCCGCGAGAGTTCTCTCCTATACAGTTGATTGTTGGGAAATTCCTGTGCCAGGTTTTGGAGCAGTTCTCTGGCTCGGCTGCGATCCTTGTCACGCAGAGCCGCTACGGCGAGCAGGAGCCGTGCGAAGGGAAGCAGGTAGTGGCCCTTCTCCGCGGTCAATTGCAGTTTCTGAAGGCCCAGTTCCTTATCCGTCTCCGCTCCGTAGAGCCGCAGCAACCAGCGCACTGGCGCAGGCTTCAGCCCCAACACGTAATTCTCGACCCCGATGGCGAGGTATGCATCGTAACAGGATGGATCGATGGCGAGCAACCGATCAGCCATCAGCCCCGCGCGCTTCGTGTAGCTGAGGGAAGCCAGATCGCGTTTTTCAACCAGGGCCAGGTAGTCGGATTGGAGCCCCAGGTTCAGGACCGTGGCAAAGAGCGCGTTGCGGTCCTTTGGCGAGCGCTTCAAGATCTCATCCGCCAACCGTTGGCTCTTGGTGATGGCCCGCCGGAAGTTTTCCCGGAGCTCGGGATCCGGAGCAGGCTTCTGCCGGTCTTTGAATTTCTCGTCGTCGACGAACAACTCCGTCTGCAAAACACCCAGCCGGTTGAATTCCTCAAACAGGTACGCGGCGGCATCGGAAGTCGGGCCCAGGGGATCGTCAGGCTGGGACTGTTGGTAAACCTGGAAAGTCCTGTGCGCGTCGCTGAATTCCAGGTTGTACATCTGGCGGTAACCCAGATCGAGGGGTAATGAAGGCAGGAGCGCTGCGCTAATGGGACTCAAGAATCCCTGAACCAGCGCGAGGAGGAGCAGATGAATCGATGCTGGGCCCATATTGTGTGAAGGCCGCGGATCATCCCTTTCGTGGTATAAACTGCGGCCGCGAACGTCCGTATCTCAGATTACGTTCAAACCTTGACAACGCGCCGAGCCAACCTCAGCGCTTCCGACCAGAAGGTGGTGGAAGCATGAACCAGCTCCACCGCCTCGCCCAGTCTGGCAACAAACTCATCGACTTGCTCATTTCCGATGACCAGCGGCGGCGCGACCTTGAGCACCAGAAAGTTGTTTCCGCAGATCTGGGTGAGAAGGTCTTTCTCCCGGAAGAGCTGCCTCACCAGCATCTGCCCGAACATGCCGGGATGGATGCGCAGGAAGGCTTCAAACGCAACCCGGAGAGCCAACTGCCGGGGAGCCTGGAACTCGATCCCGCAGAATAAGCCCAGGCCACGCACGTCCCTGACCATCTCAAACCCGGAGAGAGTCTGCTGCAGTCGCCGGCGAAGGTAATGGCCCAGCGACGAGGCCCGTTCTCCCAGCCGCTCCGACTCCAGCACGTCGAGCGTGGCCAGCCCGGCGCGCATGGCGAGACTGTTCTCAGAAAAGGTTGAAGTGTGAATGATGGCGCGCTTGAGGGAGCTATACACTGAGTTGTAAACATCGTCCGTCATCAGGACGGCGCCCACAGGGATCAGGCCCCCGCTCAGCGCTTTGGCCAGAATAACGGCGTCAGGGTCGAGGCCAAAATGCTGGGCCGCCAGGAACCGGCCGGTCCGGTACATCCCCGTCTGGACTTCGTCCAAAATGAAGAGGCTGCCGTACCGCCGGCAGAGGGCCTGGGCCTTCGGCAGGTATTCGGGATCGGGAATCCGGATTCCGGCCTCGCCTTGGACAGGCTCGACGATAAAGGCCGCGTGGCGCTTCGTCCGAAGCTCGGCTTCAAGATTCTCGAGGTCTCCGAATGGGACCTGCTTCGCCTCCCGTAGCAGCGGTCCGAACCCTTCGCGCCAGAAGGAGTTGCCCATCAAGGAGAGAGCTCCACAGGTGAGCCCGTGAAATGCGCCTTCGGCGAAGAGCAGGCCGGAACGTCCGGTGTGCGCCCGCGCAAACTTGATGACTGCTTCTACGCCTTCGCTGCCGGAGCTCGTGAAATGCGCTTTCTTCAGACGCCCGCCGGCGCTCTCCAAAAGGCGCAGGGCAAGTTCACCGGCCAGCTCCGGCACGTGGCTTTGCACCATGACGGGGCCGCTCCGGTCTAGTTCTTCCTTGAGCGCCGCGACAATGCGCGGGTGGTTGTGGCCGGTGTTGTGTACGCAGTATCCGGAGAGGAAGTCGAGAACCCGCTTCCCATCCTCCCGCCACAGTTCCGCGCCCTCGCAACGCACGAAAGGCACGTTCATCTGCAACACATCAAGAAGCCGGACCCACTGCGGGTTTACCGAGTCGGCATACAGCTTGTCCGTGGCAGCGAGGACTGGCATCTCTTACACACCTGTCTTTCCCCACAGTAGCGGTTGATGATAATTCCTTGAGTGCCCTGTAGACGTTGGTAGGATGCGGTAGTTCGCTTCGGGGTTGGTAGATTCTATGTGTGGGTGCCCGATTAGGTGCGACCGAAGGCTCTCCTAAGCGATTGGCTGGAAACCGAGGAGGGTCTGAGTGTGATGGACAGCCGCCAGTTTGCTGAGAAACCCCAATGGCCGTCATTCTGAGGAGTCCCGTCTTGTGGGACGACGAAGAATCTGCAGTTCCTCTCTTCGCAGCGTTCGGTCCCTCGATCATTGTGGCCTGAACGCAACGGACCGAGTAAAAGGAACAACTGCTGATCCTTCGCCCGAAAGGCGGGCTCAGGATGACATCCTTGGAACCTTTTTCAGCAAACTGCTACGGTTCCCCCCGCCAGTGCTGGCCGCCATCTTCGGTAACCCACTGCTCCCCGGATGCGGTGGTGACCGTAAGATGCTGAGGGTCGCGAACCTGAATGCCCACGATGGTTTGTGTAACGGAGCTCCCGCCTGATTCCAAGTTGACCCGCTGCCAATTCACGCCGCCATCGCTGGAATGGTAGAGCGCCCCGCCGGATCCTCCCGCCCAAACCTCTCCGCCGCTGGCGGTAATCACCCGGAACGTGACAGCGTCATCGACTTGCACTTCTTCCCAGCTTTTCGCACCGTCCTCGGAGCGCTGCACTTTCCCACTCGCGGAAATATTCCAGAGTGCTGCGGGTGGTCCCAGCTTACTCTTCGAATCGCTGCGCGCCGCCATGGCCTTGGGCGCGAATTCCCCCACCGGGGGCCCGCCGCGTACGCGAGCTGTTGCCCGGGAAGTCGTCGGAGTCGTGGCTTTCCGGGAGGTTTCCAGAGCTTGGTCAGCGTTCAGATCTCTCGAGGCCGTGGCGGTTTCGGTTTTCGCGGATGCTGCGGCCCCACCGGCCTGCGGCACAACGCTGGTTTCAGCTTGCGGCTCGCCTTCAGGGGCTGCCGAGACCTTGAAGACAGGCTTCGCCGGGGGCGGCGCGGCGGGCATCGCGCCAACGGAGAGCGCGACCCCAGTTGTCGAAGTTTCGCGCTCCGCGCGTACCGGCGGAACATTCTCAGCTTCCGTGGTCGCGGGAGGGCGAGCCGCAGCCATCAACGTTACTTGCTGCTTTGTCTCAGTACTCGCTGGCTGAGTGGCAACGTTTCGACCTCCTGAGCGCGTCGCTCCTTTTTCGAGTTTCGCCATCTCGCGCAGGGATTCACGAGACTCTGCTTCCGCTTTAGCCGCCGCTGCTTCGGGGCTTGGCTGAGCCGGAGGTAACTCTGCGGAAGCCTGTGGCACAGCCTTACCTGCACTCGCCGCAACGTCAGGGCTCATGTCCTTCGAAACCGTCGCCTGCCTTCTCGACGGGTATTGGTGCAAAACCACAACGATAGCCACGGCTCCCAACGCTGCTGCCAGCGCACCCCAACGGAGAGCTGACCAGACGCTCCACCCCCGCCGGGCGGCTAAGCGTGTGGCCTGCGCCACCTCAACCTCCGCGGGCACGGTTAAAGCCACAACTTCGCGGCAGTCCGCGCACTGGGCAAGATGGTTCAGGACCTCGGTCCGCTCTCGCTCGGTCAGGGTCTTCTCTGCGAAAGCCGCCAGGAGGTTGGCATCGAAATGCTTAACGGCCTGAGAACCCGCCGGCCCCGCAGGAGCGCCGGAGGATCCGGGCGCCGCGGGTTTCGCCCTCAGGCGCTTGAGCACGATTTTTGGCAGTCCGGGCATAACCTATAGCCGGTCTGAGATGTTTCGACCGTCCTCCCAGGTTGAAGCGAACTCGAACCGCACCTGTCCCTCTCCTACTATGGAACGGTCTGCTGCCCTTTTTCTTGCATCAACCGTCGGCGCACGTCCAAGGAGAACTCGCTCACCTCGACTTCCATCGCCTGCTCCGCCTCTTTCGGGCTCATGCCGCGATCTATCAGGCCAGCAAGAATGCACTTGCGCGTCGACGCCGTGATCTTCTCCAGCTTTCGGCTGACCGTGGATTCGTGCACGCCTAACAGGCGCGCGATTTCGGCTAAGGTGCGTCCATTGAGGTAGTAGCTGGCCAAGATGAATTTGTCTTCCGCCGCAAGGGAAGCGAGTGCCTGATCCGCAGCCTCTTCCAAACGCGCATCGAGCGCCTGCGTGGGGTCGGGGTCCGCGGCCTGGAACTGCACGCCCGCCTCGGTCCGCTCTTCCAGGCTGACCAGCCGCTGCTGCTGGCGATAGCGATTCACGTATTCCTGCGCCAGGACGGCCCGGAGCCAGCCCTCGAGCGAACCCCGTCCCGTGTAAGAGCTCAGTTTGGAAATTCGCCGTCCGTCAGTCGTGCGTACGCCGTAAAGGTCGGCATAAAGAGAATCCGCCAGATCCCGAGCGGCGGAATCCTCCCTGGCGATCGAGTACGCCGCGCCGTAGAGCTTCTCACGGTATCGGTTCAGAAAAATCTCCCAGGCGGCTTCGTTGCCCCGGGCGCAGCAGCGCGCCAGCGCCAGTTCCTCAACGCGCAAATTCGTGAGGAGTTCCAGGACCTCGGAGGGGCTCGCGTTAGCGCGGAGATGCTTGCCCGCGACCTCCTGCAGAATGCCGGCGAAATCCTGTGGCGTCAGGCCGAATCTTTCTGCCCCGGCTTGCCGATAGAGCTTGGCAAACACTGATTCCGGAATGCCTGCCTGCGCAGCTTGCCTGCGCAAGCAGGGCAGGTCTGCCATCGTAGAGTGGGTTGCGGTTTCTCGGCTGCCGCTCATCGGATTCCGCCTGCGCGGTTCGTCGGCCGCGGGTGGCGCATACATTGTCTCTTATGTATGCGCCCCACGAACACGCGCAACATTTCTGTCACCGTGTCTTACCCATGGCCTGTCCTGGCTTCTTAACGGCCGCCGACATGAAAGGCGATGTCGGCGCTACCCGCGTTCAGCCAGGCGCCAGAGATTCGTATGCAAGAATTATAACCTGAACCGTTCTTTCCATAGACTGGGACTCACGCCTCGGTCAACTTCTTTGGGAGGAACCTATTATGACTGGAAAACACCTACTGGGTCTGGGTTTGATGACAACACTGGCAACATTGATGGTCCTGCCTTTCGGGCCGGATCGCGGCGAGGCGGGAGAGACCGGGTCTGCCTACAAAGTGCTCGCGCCGATCAGCCGCGGCAACCTTACCATCTTCCCGGTCGTCGCCGACCGTTCCCATGACACGAAGAACTTCCTAACGCTCGATGAGGGCCTGCGCTCGGGTGAAGTCGTGGTGAGCGAAGCCGGAAGCCTCCGGCCGCTCATCCGTGGACGCCAGGGTTACATTACTGACGGCGCGGAAGTCAACCGGCTGGTCCTGGTGAACAATTCCGAACGTCCCCTGATTCTGCTGGCGGGCGAGATCGTGACGGGAGGCAAGCAGGACCGGGTGGTGGGCAAGGACCGCATCGTCCCGCCCAAGAGCGATCCCATCGACCTCGCCGTCTTCTGCGTTGAACCGGGGCGTTGGGTCGCGACCAAATCCGATTTCGGCTCTTTCCATAGCCAGATGGCGCAGCCCAGCGTGCGTCGCAGCGCCATGGCCGACAAAGATCAGGCGAAGGTATGGTCGGAAGTTCATGCCTCGGCGTCAGCCATGGCCGTAGGCGCCAGCCCGGAGGCGGCCCGCGATATGGCATCGACCTCGTCTTACGCCCGGGTGATGGGCAACGAAGAGGTCAAGCAACGCGTGGATGCAGTTGCCGCGCCCCTCGAGCGGTCCTACGAAGGAGTGATCCGCGAATTGCGCGACCGGAACGCCGTGGGTGTGGTGGTGGCGGTGAATGATCAGATCATCTGGGCCGATCTTTTCGCCAGCACCTCGCTGCTCGAAAAATACTGGCCCAAGCTCATCCGCTCTTACGCGGCCGAAGCCCTGACTCGGCCGACGGCCTCCGGGCGCCCGGACGTGAAGGCTGCCCAAGCCTACTTGCAAGATTTCGGGGCGCGCCGCGAGACCGTGGAAAGTGAGCCCGGCGTCTATCGGCGCACCGAGCGCACGGGCGAGGGCTTTACGGCCTTTGAGCTCACCGCCCTCCTGCCCGGCACCGGCTTCGACCTTCATGTCGCCAAGATGGCGGATTAGCCAGGAGCGGCCCCGCGGCGCAGAAGCTCATCGGCCGCTGGTATCGCGCGCCAAGGAATTTGACGGTGTAGTGGAGTCGAAGGTTGAAAGTTGAAAGTGGAAAGTTGACATTGGTCGGGCGGGCTCGTCCTGCACCATGCGATGCAGGGCCTCCCGCCCGCCGGTCCAGCAATCAGCCCTCTGTCGCCGCGGCTGAAAGTCCGCCGATCTTAATGCCGGGCGAATCAACGGAGACCCTGGGCTACTCTGTTTCGGCCCTGCGGGCCTGGGGCCGCCCCCCAGCAGGGGAGTTCCCGGAAAATCAGGCGCCCCCCCGTTCACCTTGCGGGCTGCCGGTAGCCCGCAAGTGGCGCACCCCACATGCCATATTCCACCTACCACCTGCTGCTTTCACTTTTCTGCCTGCCGGTAGCCCAAATCGTGTGTCAGGGTCTTGACATTACCCCCACGATTATTGCTAAGCTAGAGTGGGAGGAGGGGTGTGTTTGGGAATTCGCAGGCAACTCGTTTTGGAGTGCGCGCGGCTTGCCCTGTACCGGACGGTGCAGGGCTTGCCCTCCGGCACGCAAAGGGTTTGGGAGAGCTTGCGGATGAAGATTCAACGCCCCAGCCCGCGAGCTCGGAGCTAGCGAAAACCCGCCGGAATCCGGATATGTTGATGAAACAACAGGGACTTAGCGAGCAAAAGCGGGAACTTCCATGGCCTACGCTGAAAATCAAGTCATTGAAATCAAAGCAGTTGACCAGCCTGGGCTGCTTCCGGGGCGGCGCGAAGAAAAAGATGTTAAGAATGAAGGTCGATCCGGAAATCTCTATGAAAACAAAGGATTGAGAAAACTTCTTGCCGGGCGACCCGGATATGTTGATGAAAACAAGCTAGTTAATTGGTTGGCGAAGCGATAGTGGTGAAAAGAAAGGCGTTAGTAGTCAGGAAAACAGGGAATAGGTTAAAGGTGACGGGGAATAGGAAAGGACGGGAGCTCGAAGAATCGGGTGATCGGGAGATCGGGTGATCTCACTTCAGTCGTCCACGCAATGATCCGATGAACCGGAGGGCCGATGACCCGGTCAAGTGATCGGGAGATCGAGTAATCGGGCGATCTCACCTCTATTGATATTGCGGGGATTTCAAGCGGCCTTCGCCTGCGGTCCGAGGAGTGAGCGGCGCAGGCGGTTGCGGTCTTCAAGCCCAATGCTGACGAGCTCGAAGGTCAATTCCTGGGGCCGCGCTTCGCGGACCAGCACCTCGGCGCGGATGCGGTGCAGTCCTGGCTGGAACTCCAAGCTGGCCATAAAGCCGGGTTTGATGTGGCATTGGGTCCGCGCCACTCCACCTCCCAGGCTGAGCTGATCGATGGCCAGACGGTGGCTGCCCTGGGCGGTGCGGATGGTGCCGCTCAGCGGATTGGGCAGGTTCAGGCGCAGATAGCGCCGCTGGCGCTGCCAGAGGGCGTCGGGTTCGGGGTCGAGTGGCGCCAGGGTGAGCTCCGCGTCGCTCAGCCCGCACCGCGGCAGGAAGCCCTTGGCCCAATCCGGATTGATCTTTTGGAGTGCCTGGACGGCTGTAATCCTCAGCTCGCGGTGATGCCGCCAGCGCCCAAAACGCTTGGCTTCAGCCAGAGGGCGTAGGAGCGGCTCGGCCCTCGGTTCGCGGAGCCGTCCCAGAGCTTCGATGGCCTTGATCTGCAAATAGGGGTTGCTGGAATGGCGGGATTCCTTTTCGACGATCTGCATGAGCCGGGGAGCTACGCTGCGGTCGCCGCAGATTCCGAGTTCATCAGCCGCCTCAGGCAAGACGGCGGGAGCGAGGAGATCGAAGATTTTGTCCAGCAGTCTGCCCCGCTGCGGCGCCAAGCTGTTTGCCAGTTGCCTCACCACCCGGTCCTGGGCGGCGTAATCCCAGTCGCGCAGGCGCAAGGGAAGAAGCTCTTCCACAGCCTGCGGCTCCAGCCGGCAGAGCAGCGCTATCTTGGACGCCGCTTCCGGCGCCGGGCGACTCTCCAGACTCTTGCGGAGGTAGGCGGCCGCTTCGGGGCCCACTCCGCGGACGATTTCCAGCAACCGTTCCCATTCATCCCGGTGCACGCACCGAGGAGTGCGGCTGGCCACCTGATCGACCGTGGCGTGAGGCATATGCCGCAGGACCTCCATCAAGCCTTCCGGAAGGGAGGGAGCGTGCAGGGCTTCTTCAATGAAATCGGGCAGGGGGTTCCCCGCCTTGACACGAGGCCAGAGGAGTCGTGCCAGTTCCGGCTGAAGCTGTTCCAGCGTCTCCATCGCGACCAGGGCTTCCTGGATGGCCGCGTATTGGCGGCGCGCCGCGGCTTCGTGGCTGAAGCGAACAAAGGCGGCGCCGAACAGGGTATGCAGGTCGGGGTTCGCCTCGCGGCCCAAGGCTTCTCCCAGATGGTGCAGGGTGAACTTCAGCAACGAGCTGTGGGTTCGGGAGTAAAGGTCAACCAAGTCGGTCAAGCCCATCGCGACCTTTCGTCTTGCCTCTACTTCCTGGGTGTGCACACACTGCGCGTAGTTTTGCAGGATGCCGCATGCCGATTCCGCATCGCCGCGGGTGAGCAACTCTTCGACGAATTGCCGAATGTTTCGGGGCGGGATCGCATAGGCTTCGGGGGAAAACAGGATCTTCTTTTTGGCCCGCTCCGGAAGGCCTGCCCAGAATTGCCGGTCGAGAATGTCGGCGTGAGGTTCCACCTGCAGGCCGGCGCGTCCCATTTTTTCCTCGTGCCGCTTGAGGATCTCTCGCAGAGAGTTGATTTCGCGCCGCAGCCGGCCGAGGAGTTCAAGCACGGCATTGATTCGCATGTCTCCACGCTCGTACCGCTCCAAAGCGAAGCGAGTCGCGACACGCTCGCCGAGTTGCAGCAGCAGGGGGTCGTCCGGCCTCGGGGGGTCGGATTTTGATCCCAGACTCATGATGGCTTGAGTCAGCGCTGCCTTCCCCGGAACCGGCAATTGATGGATCTGCCGTTCGACGTCGCCGATCTGCTCTGCTGACTCCGGTTGCTGGGCAGTCTGGCCGAGCTGCGACAGCCAATGCAGTACTTGGACTACGTCATCTTCTTGCGGAGGGGGTCCAGTCGTCGTGGGCGGGCTGGTGCTAGTGGGCGGCCCAGCGGGCTGGCGGCGAGCGCCTTCCGTCGTCGCCATGAATTGCAGTAGCTGCTGCGGGTTCTCGAGCCAGTCCTGCAACTTTTTCGCTCCGGCTTCAAGCGATTGCGCCGCGAGTTGTGCTGCCATCCCCGAAACAGGCGAGGAAGTATCCTGGGTAACAAACCGTAGCACATTGGCGCGGATCGCACCCTGGTCTCCTCCCAGAGCCGTCCGGAGCTCAGCCGCGAGCGATCCTGACTTGGGTGACTGAGCGGTGAAGGCGCGGACAAGGCGCCAAAAATCATCGATCGTAACGCGCGGCGAGAAATTGATGCTGGAGAGGCCGGCGGAAGAGAGCAACTGCGCAAAACTTTTGTCCGTGGGCCGCGCCTCGAGAGGCACGCCATCGACCAGTACCTGATCACCGGAGACGCCCAGGAGCAATCCCCCTTGCCCGGCGCCCTTCAAAGCCGAGCGGAGATCCTCCCAGGCGGTGCCCATACGGGCCGTCGTGCGTTCGTGGTCCGTCCCATAAAGGCGTACGGTCTTCAGCAAAATGTTGAGGCTGCGTGCGAAACGTCGAGCAGCATCGAGAGTTGACGCGTCTTCCATGTTGTCTCTGCCAAGAGTCGCTCCACTTCGGATTGTCCGGCCCACGGCATGTGTGGGCGGCTGCCTAACTACCGCTCCTGGACGCGCTTGCCTACATTATCAGGGTACCAGGCATTTTGCCATAGCTAGCTCGGAAAGTCCTGCTGGCGCGAAGCGCCTTGGCGTGCGGAGGCTGGCGGCTTTTGTGGGACCTGTCCTGGTGTTTTGTATCGGGAACCTGTCCCTATGTTTTACAGTTGAGCAAATATCTATACAGGTCATGCTACTAGCACGCTTATTCATTAACTTACAGTGGGAAAAACTGAACCGCCGGCGATTATCTCACAGTTTCTTTGTGTCGGGAACCTGTCCCGATGCTTTGTGTCGGCATGACACGACACTGGGGACGGGGACCGCAGAGGTGAAGCTGTTTCTCGCGGCTGGCCTACCCCGACGCGTCGGACGGGTCCACCGCGGCCTATGTGGTCGGCGCGATCACGCGATCGGCCCTGCGCCCTTCCGGCACCAGGGGAGTCATGCCTGCGAAGGCATCCAGGCGGCAGGGAGTCTCAAAGTTTAAGGCCTTCCGACGAAGGTCGAATTGCCAACGACTCAAAAGGATGAGTGAGCTCGAGTGAGGACATATGGGTGGTGCCGCGGGACGGAATCCAGCCGTTTTGCGGCTGCCTATCCCCTTCAAAGCCTCACTTTCAGGGGTGGCGGCATGAAGCTCACCGCCACCGAAATCGCTTACGTCCGTGCGCAAGGTCTTCACATTACCGCGAAGTGCGATGCCTGCGGGACGCTGCTAAACCGGACCCTTCGGCACACGATCGCTGGCAAGCCAGAAGTCTATTGCTCAGCCGCTTGTCGGGATTCGGCATTCTTCAGGGATCGCAGTGAAGCAGAAAAGCACGCCAGGCAGGGGAGATGTGCGTACTGCAGCGGTAGCCTCAAAGGGAAGAAGCGCGGCTCGATTTTCTGTGATGATGTGTGCCGAAAAACACATTCTCGTAAAATCCAACGTATCAGTACAGCGGAAGGTGAAAAATCGCGGACACCGACTCAATCAAATCAACGAGTTGCAGACGCGAAAATCGTCGAGCGAAGGAATGGTATTACCGGCGGGCCGCGGCACTTCAGAAACGCCTGCGTCGGCGTTGCCGACAAACTCGGGTCGCCGGTCGAGGTGGAGCAGCCAACCTCAACACCGGGACGGCCGCGTCGGTAGCACCCCGGCCTATTTCGATGCCAACACGTTGGCCTTCAAGGACACACCGGGCGACGTGAACATTCCGGGAGGGGGAGCATGGCTAACGAGAAGAAGCAACGGGCAACCGATCTGGATTGTGAAGTTCGGAAACTGGTCCACGAGTTGGACCGCTTGTGGTTCCGTGTCGGCCGGCTATGCGAGCAATGCCGGAGTCAGCAGCTCTATCGGGAGCTGGGCTTCGAGAGGTTTGACGACTGGATCCGCGACGCAGTCGGTTGGTCACGCTCGCGGGCCTACGTGGCCATGCGAGCGGCCAAGAACCTCGTCCCGATTCGGGACGCCGAGCTTGACGGGATGACGATGCAGAACGCCGACATCCTCAGCCGCGTCCCCAAGTCGAAGCAGGCCGCGCTCGTCGATGCCGCCCTGA